>Ga0209830_10002424_pt1 | contig 15066 bp, 7 predicted proteins | sample ArcticOcean_MG_C_12_FD_187439 | JGI IMG/M metagenome (GOLD analysis project Ga0209830, IMG submission 187439) | Marine microbial communities from western Arctic Ocean - ArcticOcean_MG_CB8_130 (SPAdes) (version 2) | ecosystem: Environmental > Aquatic > Marine > Oceanic | place: Arctic Ocean...
TCTAGAGAGTTCTTCGACGTCACGACGTGAGAACGCTGAAGTGCGGACGTATTCGTGCGATTCGCGGACGAGGACGTCGTTGAGCGCGTTGTGGTAGTGGTGACCTGCGCCTAACGCGTGAAGATTAGTATTGGCAAAGCTTGAAGTCGTCGATGTCGTTGGCGTTGATGTTGTTATCGGATTTTGGTCCAAACGGCTCGCTTTTGCGTGTAAGAGAACAATCTCTAAACTAGCTTCAAGCGTTTCGAGTAGGATTTCAATCGCGCGGTCCTTCGTGGCTATGCACGATCGAGTTTCGGCATCCGAAGGTACGAACGCGTTCATTTCTCTTTGCGTTGTGACCGCTTTAGCATCATTGGCACTAGTCGTCGTCGGAGAGTTATTATCAACAATGTTTGCGCGGTCATCAAACTGAACAGCATCAGTATCTTCTTCTTCTTCTTCTTCTTCTTCTTCTTCATAAATACCGTCAGCTCTTTTTGCGTCGCGAATGATCTCGTTCCTCAAACGGATTTCAATCAGTAGCTCGGTGCCAACGTCAGACGCTAAACTAGCAAACATCGATAAAGTTGGCACGGCATTCTTCATTTGCGACTCTAGAACAGGCGCGGATACTTGCAAAGCCGGGCGTTTTTTGCGTACGAGTAAGTCGCGCTGCGCTTTACACGCAGTTGCACGAACAATGCGAGCACCACGTAAGAGATTTTCAGCCGCATCGCGAATGATTTGCGATTGTTTCTCAAACAACGCGATCTTTTCCTGCCTGCGCACCTCACGAACGCCGTAATAATCGACGTCGTCCGCGTTTTTATCATAATCAGTTTCATAAATACTGAGTGCATTCTTCGTCAATTCTCTCGTCTCAGCGTCTCTGCAATACTTCCAATACTTATCCGCGGCAGCATTTGGTCCGCAGAATCTCACCGTCACATGATCGAGAGTCTCGCGTAACTTTGGCGAATCGCTTGGCGTAATTTTCAAAAGCGTAGAGACTACGCATAAAGATGCTTCAAGTTCGGATAAATCAGCCACGTGCGGTGTCAACGCACGATCTGCTAGAGAACGTGCGATCACATCTCGATGTCTATCAATGAACTGTTCAGTTTTCTGAACCACGGCGGCATACACAGCTTCTCTGCGCTGCGAAGCTTGCTTAAAGAATTCTTCTCTTTTTATTTGCTTTTGTTCTGATGTCAAAGTCCCCATTCGTTGTTTGTCGTTGTTGTTATCCGACAGAATGTCATACTTTGCATTCTTAACATTTTCGTCATCGTCAATTTGAGCAGATAATAGTAAAGACTGGATGACTTTCAAGGCGCTGACAAAAATTTCATGATGACGTCGTCTCGAGAGCGGTAAAGGAGCAATAGGCGTGCCAGCTTTCGCACTCGACTCGGCTGCAGCCGCGCCGTTGATATCTGCGTATGCATCTAACGTGTCGCAGCGTATTAAAGCATCGAAAGCACCGACAATAGCGTTATTTGGTTCACTAAAAGCAATTGCGTTCGGACATGCAATAGATGCCGTCAAGAGTAACTTGATAGAGCTCAATGTTGTTTTGAAGCGACTTTCGGCGAAACTCGTTTCAAGGGCGAGCTCGGACATTTTTGAGCTCGCAATTATTTCACACGCTCTGGAGAAGATGCCTAAACGAACGTACTCTCGTTCCAAATTTGTTGAAGAAGACGTGGACGAGGCGCTACTTAATAGGCCGAAATTTGAAGATGACGATCCCGAATTCGATACAGTGACACAAACGGCAGTTAGGATAGCTTCCAACGCAACCGCCGCAGCTGCGCGCGCATCCTCGCTGCCTTGCGAAATATCTCGCGAAAGTTGTTCAAGAATTAACCCAGCTTCTCGGCGAATAATATCTGCATTTGTTTTTTCAACATCACCGTCAAGAAAAACAGATTCGGGTGGACCGTCTCTATAACCGAGAGCATTACGCTCTTGAAACTCAGAAGCTGTTTTTTGCTGACGCTCTAAAAAGTTGGATGATCTCGGATCTTCTCTTATTCTCCGGCAGTACTCTAAATATTCGCGCAAACAATCTATCAAGCGCATTCTTGAAGCCGCATTGACTCGAAAACGATGCGTCAACGCTCCGAAAATACCACGCAAAGTCGTGCGACAAGCCGATGCCGATAATGGTGCGGCGTCGTCAAACTTTTCTTTCGCAAAATACGTCAACTTTTTCATTATTTTAGCGGCAAGAGCACAACACGCTATAGATTTCGCCGAATCTGCTCCACCGCCACTGTTTGAGTCGTTCAACAAACGCATGCACCCGTCGAGGACTTCAAACGCAAGAAACGCACGGTCGGTCCTAGGACTATCTCTTATGATTTGGTCATCATTACTGCCGTGTTCTTGATTCGAAATTAGAGCGGTACCATCTGAAAAATGTACGAATTCTGCCGAAGGCAGAGCACGACAAATTGCAGTCGAAACGCAGGTTTCCCACGCCTCAAATGCACGACGCCTCGCGTTTGAATCCTCAATCTCGAGATTCTTTGCAATCGCAATATCTGCTGCAGCTAAAATAGCTTGCTCTCGAATGCTCGAAACGAGTCTTGGAACCGTTAATGCATAATTCTCGCTCTCGTCAATCAATGAACCCAATTGTTGTCCTGGAGACGATGGATTTCTCTGTCTGTTGCTATATGTACCATCGCTTGCAACGGCTTTTGCGAGTAGCTTACGTTTCAACAATCCAACATCTATAATGATATCACCGCGACTTGACGTTTTTTCGCACCCTCCGCCTGGCTTCAAATACTTTTCACATTCCAACTCGTCGATAGTTCTCTTTACTTTGTTTGAGATTCGCAAAGCTGCGCGAGATACCAACGTATTCTCAATGGATTCACCGAGTGTTAATGCCGCATCGAGAGCGGGAACACGACCTTCAATGACATCATGTTCGTACTGATCACGTCTTCTTAAAGCTAACAAAGCGTCGACAATATCAACCACCCAGGTTGGTACTTCGCCTTCGCTCCGTTGGTTCTTTTGCGAAGGCGAGTCTACTACGAGAACGTTCGTCGCCAATTCAAAAATCCAAGCCTTGTGTGCTGCGATCGAGATGCGCTTTTCGAGTATTTTTCGATTTCTAATCCTATTCGTATCGTTGCTCGCAACAGCAGCACGACAAGCGTCATCAACTAACGCTGGAAACACGTTCCAAGATCGAACAAAATCGAGCGTTGATGGAGCCGTTTCGAATCTTCGAGAACATTCAAACAAAATCTTCGTTCCAATTTCTGGCGCTCTAAAAGGGATTACATACGATGCCGAAGTCGATGGCGGACATTGCTCGAGACATTCGATGAGAACCGTCGAACATGTGAACGCGAGATCGGGGCGTAAAGGTGTTGTTCTACACGCACCCGTGACGTCAAATCCTAATAACAACTCCGCAATGTTTGGCGAAGGATGTCCAGTAATACTCTCATCAATCAAATTTAATACATTTTCTCCGCATGCTTCTGCAAATAGTTCGCGATCGGGTCGGTACACACTTCCTTCTTCGGTAACATCTTCGTAATCATTCGAGGGTTGAAGAGAAAATGATTGTTCCAATAAACTTGCGCAACCTTCAATAAATCCAGCTTGAACTTCTGGTCGAAGCATCCTCGGTAAACCATCGACGCGACGAGATATCTCGGTAATGATATCCAAAGCCGCGAGCGTAACAGCTGGATTATAAGCGTATTGACAGTACGATATAATATCCGCAAACCGTTGTCCATCCTCACGAAATACTAAATACACGTCTAAAGCTTTAAATCCAACATCTTGCTTTGCATCATGTAATCGCCCTAAGTGTTCGAGATCCATGGTCAAAGCCTTTGCAAGCACATTTAACGAACGTAAAACGGCATTTTCAAGCGCTTCGCCGTATGGTTTCGATCGCTCCCGACTTAACCGTTCTGCACCAACTGAAATTACGTCCAAGATACCTCGAAACGTGATGCCGTCGTGAAGAAAATCAAGAATCAAGTCTCTGCCTGGAGGTGCGGCGTCTCTTGCAATGAGCTCTAGACGGTCACGAGATTCCCCGGCTGCAGCTAAAGGCAATGAAACATTGAAACCAATCTCGTACGGTTTATCCTGTTGATTAAATTGCGAAGAATATCCACCGTTTGAAACTTTGATTGGTATGATCTTTTCCTCATCGTCAGCGGCGTCGTAGAGGTCTAGACACGACTGAAAGGTACGCAAACACTCACCGGCCAAATCCCATCGTTCCGAATCTTCAGCGTGTCGTCTATTTCTAAGTTGTCCGAAAACGTCAAATCTTAAAAACCTTGCGTGATGCCAAATTGAACGTCCGCTAAACGAGCACGCGCCAGCTGAATCAATATCAAGCGCACCGTCCATATATCCCGCTTCTTTCGTCGTTTCTAAGGCAAAGTTAACAAACCTCGCGTAAGCTAGAGTTCCATCATAATGATTCGCATTTCTCTCTGTTTGATAGAAGTGATAGGCTATGTCTCTGTTTGGAGCTGGAAGCGTAGGCACAATAGCTAATGCAGAGGAAACATCTTTTAAATCAACGCTTGCATCGACTGGTGTTGGAACGTGCAAAGCACCTCTGGTTTCAAGAAATCCCCACGCGTCGTTTGTTTTCTGAATACATCCTTCACAAAGCGATCGCACGCAATCTAGAAGTGCCGCTTTCATTTTTGGTGGCACAGGATCTATGTATAATTTCAGCAAAGCCTCGCAGAGTGACATTCCGAGACGTTCTTCGAGGTAATGAATCCATTTTCGTCTCGGATCTTCGCCTTTAGAAGCTTCTAAAGCTATCGCGGCTGCAGCACCAATGTGATCGAACGAGCCATTGCGTGCCGAAGAAGTAGCCGTCGTTGTTGCTTGACTTTTGCTCCCAGCGGCGAGAGAATTTTCGCGAGCGATGTTTGCCTGCGTCGAAAAGCAGGCTGATAACGATTTGAGATATTTTTCTAAAGCTTTGACATCCGCTTCATTCATTTCAGGTTCACCCATTCGAGGATCGTATTGCTGGTGTTCACCCAAACCTTCTATTTCTTCACTCGCGAGCGTTCGCATCGATCCATCTATGTCACCTTCCCCTCGAGATAAGTCATAGCGTTCGATGTACCCGAGCACACCTTTTAATAACTCATCCCAGTTACACCCTCCTGCACCACGACCGAGTAATTTAAATGCAATTTTCGAGCCAACGTCGTGTTTAGACACCGCAGTGCACAAATCAAGGTAACCCGAAAGCGAAACTACAGAATGTTCGAGATCGATGCACGCATCTAATAACCTCAAAGACGGCGACCGCTTACTCATTTCGTAATCATCCCTTTCCGAGTCTACATCATCATTCGAGGCTGCAAAAGCAGCAGCAGATTCTTCATCACCAACGAGTGATGGATCTTGCGAGCACGTTTCTGCGAGAGCAGTCATCAAAGATGCTAAAGCGCTCGAAGGACACGGCTCTTCAAATTCACCGTTTTGAGAAATCTTATTAGCCGCGTCGAGTTCCATCCATGTTGGCGTACACGTCCCGTCCGTTAGCGAAGGTGATAGCGTAGGTCTCTCTAAAGCTATGCTCGTAAATTCGCCTAAAACTGCATTCGCGACGAGATGTAAATAATTTCGTCTGTTTTCTTCCCGATCGTCTTGAAACGCTCCCGTTTGTAAAATGGCAGTAATTGCGTCAAAAGCGCCGTCTCTAATTGCACTTTTCGCGACTTCTTCGCCTGATGCAAAACCGAGACGCATTGCAACGCACGACCACGCTAAACGGACGATAGCGAACGGTGCTGGAGGATTCGGGGACTTCACCGTCGTCTCGATTGATTTCAAAAACGTTTCCAACTTTTTTCGTTTCGAATCATGAACTTGATCCAACACCGATCGCACTTTCTCCAAAGGTGATAGTAACGAAGTCACGGCAGCAAATAACGTTGAATAGCACGTTGGTAGAAAATCTGGATTCGTTTGAGATGGGAATCGCATTTGTTCAGCTGCCCAACCTGCGAGTGAGAAGACTTCAATTGCGTCGGCTTGCGCAAGCGGAGGCGATAATGAACACGCCAAGAACAACAGCTCTGCGAGCTGCGCTTTCTCCTTCGATATCAAATCTGATCGAGCACACGCACGATTTCGAGAATCATACGTAATCTCAAATCTATCATTATTTCTCCTATTGTTATTATTATTATTATTATTATTATTATTCATTTGTTGTACGAGTTGCTGTCCTTGTCCCCCAAACAATCCTCCCCCGCCTACATAATTAGTATTTGTCTTCGTCTCGCCGCCAATCGGACCTCCACAAGGCTGCGCACGAATCAATTTCACTAATCTATTCACCAACGTCACATTATTGTCACCACCACCGTTTAAAACAACCTCGTCACAAAACGCGCAAAATTCTCTCAAAATCGCGCTCGAGCTCTCATTCGCCTTCATCAAAACGTCAATCGTACACTTCTTCCTCGCTCTCAACAAAACACTTAAAGACTCTAAACAACTCGCGCGTTCTTGAAAAAAAATCCCAGCCGCGTACAGATGCGCTTTCTCTATATCGCACCCTTTCTGTATCGCTTGCGCCAATAATTCAATCGATTCGAACTCTGAAATCTTAAAACATTCTGTGAGCGTTAAACAATTCTCTAAATCGATTTCTGCGACTTGTACTTCTACTCCAGTCGATGGGATGCGCGCGAACCCTCTTAAAACTCGATCGCGCTCATTATTATTGTTATTATTATCTGTATTATTCGTATTCGTATTGCTATCATGAGTATAATTAATCGGGTTCTTTATATGTTCAGCGTAAGTACTCAACATCGAAAACTGATTTTCGACGACGTTAGCGAACGCCGCGGTGTCGTATTCGATCTGCGGTCGTTCCAGAGCGCGCAAGTGAGAGAGTAAGTTTTGATATTTCGTCGCTATCGAGAGCGACGAAGAAGAGGTTTGCCGTTCGTCTTCCTCTTCTTGTCGTCGCATCATCTCTTCTTCTTCTTCTTTCTGCTTTATAAAATAATGAGGAAGAAAATACGAACAAAAAGTTTGGGTTTTGGGTCCGAGATTACGACGCGTTCTCGAACGAGTTCAAAGAACTCAAAAGAACGAAGAGAAATCGAATGCGAATTATATCAATCTTCTGTTCAGTTTCGTTCGCGAGGTTTGAACGAAGGAGTTTGGTTTAGTATTAATTGGTTAAAAAAGCAAACAATAACGATAGGCACTGTTGAGATATGTCTAAAAAGAATGAAAAATGGGAAATGATGGGAGAAAATCGAAAAAAACAATTTACTATCAGCGGCACGAGTTCTCCACAAATTCGTAGAAGAAAAGCATGGTTAAGTACGCACGCGAAAGCAACGATGCGACGAAATCTTGCAAAGCAAGAGGAACTGATTTACGCGTTCACTTTAAGAACATGCGAGAAACTGCCATGAACATCAAGGGTAGAAGTTTGGGCGATGCGCAAGGTACGATTTATTTATTGTTTGTTTGATTTTGCGCGTAAAAATTGAGAAGAAATGCGGCGAGCGAGAAAGAATATGATGCGATTGAGTAATCACGAACGAAACAGTAAATTTGAATGCAAACGATGTTGAGTTGTTTGTTCGAGTTTAAAGCTTACGTTTGTTCGTTCGTTGATGATAAGCTACGATTCGATTTGTGTTTTTTTTAAATAGGATGCGCGAAAATTTAGGTTCTTATAAGAGTTGTATTGTAAACTGACCAACAAAATCACTATTAAATTATTAATAAATTATTATTGAAATAGGATTCTTGACATCTGTGGTGAAAATGGAAAGATGCGTCGTCTTTCGCAGATTCTGCGGCGGCGTCGGGAGAACCGCGCAAGCCAAAAACGAAGGATCCACGAACGGCCAAGGCAGATGGCCGAAGAAGTGCGCGGAAATCTTGATCAACTTGCTCAAGAACGTCGAATCGAACGCGGAAGTGAAAGGTTTAGACATTGAAAACCTTTACATTACGCACATCCAAGTCAACAAGGCTATCCCGCAAAGACGCAGAACGTACAGAGCGCACGGTCGCATTAACCCGTACATGTCTTCGCCGTGCCACGTCGAATTGTTTTTGGAGGAGAAGGCTGAACCGGTAGCGAGAGCTGAGGAACCAAAGAAGTATACTAGAAGACAACAAGCAAAAATTCGATCTGGCATCAAGTCCAATTAATTTCTATGCATGATAATAATAATAATAATAATAATAATAATAATGTTAGTTGTTGATCTTTAGAGGGGTGTGTGTGTGTGTGTGTGTATGAAGTAGCAAATCTGTAGCCTTTATTTGAAAGTGAGAATATATAAAAATAAATCCATCACATTTCAAAAACGTACATCATCATATACATACTCGTATCGTATCTAATCATCTATCTATTTGTTCTATTTGTTGTTGTCTAAATCATCATCCCTCATATACTTAAACGAAGAGAGATGGTGTGAAGACGATGTCTCGCTTAACGAGTTCGCACGCGTCAAGGAATTTCTTTTCCAAATCCAACTCGCCGATGACTCGGCAAGCAGACGCTAATTGGCGCATCAACTCTTCTATTCTCCTAATGGCACGGACGATTGAACCCTCGAACGCTTCGGTCATTTTCATGATTTCACTAAACGTATTCCCTTGGCACCAGGCGAGCATAACTTCCATCAAGTCCCAACGCAAACGTTCAACAGACTCTTCGACGTCAATTTTCAACTTGCACTCTAACTGCTGCTTGTATACTCTTCGCGCCGCTTCTTTTACGCTTGAATACGCGCTGAACACTTCTTCGCTCACATTCATTCCCTTTCCTTCTTTTTTACCCGTCTTTTCTTTCCAAACAAGACACGAGACGGTGGCAACGAGCATGTGAAGTGGCAAACTCTTAAACGTGCCGTTGAAAATTAACTCCGTTGCTACGAGTTCATCTGCGCCAGCTAATTCACAAGCGCATCGACCTTTTTGCGTGACGACGCCATCTTCGGAAACATATCCCAGTCTTCGTAAAACACGCCTCATTCGTTTGAGAACATCTGCTTTAATCATTCCCGAAGCTGCTTTGACTTCTTTCTTTGCATGTTTCACTAAATACTCGATGTGTCTCTTTTCACTGTGACTTTTTAGCCTTTGGAGAGCGTTTTTTGACGATTTAAAAGCGTGATTTTTCATCATAATCGCAAGTGTATCAATTTTTTGAACTATTTTACCGTAGTTTACATCCGTAACTTTCATATCTTTCACCGCATCGAGCATTGGTACTCCCGAAGAAGAAGAAGAAAAAGAAGATGACGTTTCGTTTCCTCCTTCCTTTTCATTATTCTTTCTTTCGGCAAACCGTTTTAAGACTTCCCGGATCGATGCGCCGCACCGAATTCTTGCCTCGATCGGTTGCAAATCTTTCGGTAAATATATGCGTATTGATGACATTGCATCGATTTGCTCGAGTGAGACTTGAATCACGCGAAACTCAACAGCCGAGAGCGCATCGACTTCTTCATTTTCTTCGCATTGCAACAAACAATACCTTTCCGAAGTATTCAGAAGCGAAAAAGCGGCATCGTTTCGTTTTAAGACTTCACGATCGGCGTCAGATAATTTGATCTTTTCAGCCGTTTTCACGAGAATATCTACGGCATATTTTTGCGAATGCTTTTTAGTACCAATTTTTTCAAAGCTCACGACGATTCCCCAGACGCTATCGTTACCGTCTTCGACTGATTTTCTGAGCAAAGATTCATCCAACATATTTTCTCTATCGTCGTTTAATGATAAATAATCTTCCACATCATCGATATCTGAAGTTTTTTTAATATTACTCAGTACTGTCTCTCCAAATAAAGAAATGCCTGGCTTATCTACGCATACTCTCACGAGTCGCCCGGGCTGTAAAAATGGTACGCTGTGCGTCGGTAAGTTTGTAATCGCGCGACGTTCTTTCGTTAAAGCATCCAGGCCGTCACGTAACTTTACGTAATCGTTCACTTGTTCCTCTTCGTCAATGTTTATATCGTCTCTTTTCTGTTCAAGAATTTCAACTTTTTTCTGCAGTTGCGGCACTCTTCGATTGTTTTGAAACTGAGCAAACGAGTTCATGATCATATCTTCCGGTTCCGCGCCTTCGACTCGAAGTAAGTTCAATAAAGTCGCGTAACTTATATGAAACGCAGAGTCTAAAGGATCGGAACGGCCTCGAAGCATATCTTTTGCCGTGGGCGCGTCCATTTTCTCGTCAACCATTAAAACGACTAAACCTCGGTCATCCTTACCGCGTCTCCCGGCTCTTCCTGACATTTGCGTATACTCTCCGGAAGTAATCCAACGGAATCCATGACCATCAAACTTCCTTGGTGAAGCAAATACACACGTTCTGGCAGGCATATTCAGACCAACGGACATCGTTTCCGTGGCAAAAAGTACCTTTATTAATCCTTCTTGAAATAAAATCTCAATGACTTCTTTTAAAATTGGAAGTAAACCCGAGTGATGGACTCCTAAACCTCTTCTTAATAAGTTTGGCATGTTTGCTACTTGCGGCAATTTTTTATCCGAATCACTCAAAGCATCCATTGCATTCCAATAAATTGCATCAATCAATTCTTTCTCATTCTCGTCACATAAATCTACTTTATGCAAAGCGTTTGCAAACGATTCGCACTCGCCTTTGTTAAACGCGAAAACAATCACTGGATCGTAGTTTCTATCGACAATCATTTTGATTATCTTAAACACATCGATGTTTTGCGCTAATTTTGCTTGATGTGCGTCTCCTTCGTTCGCCGCTTTTCTTGCAGCCGTTCTAGCGAGCGCGACTTCAGCGCCTTTCTCGTTCGCAATCGCTATAGACTTCAAAAAATTATCCTCCTTGAACGTAGATTGTTTATCGACGATTAAAAAAATCCCATCTCCACCGCTTGGATATATATAATGCTCCAAAGGCGTCGGTCTAAAATCAGTATACACGATATGACACGGAATTTTATGCGTTTGACTAACCCACTCTGAAAACTCTCTCGCGTTTGGAATCGTCGCTGACAAAAATACGTACTTCACCGAATCGGGCAACAAAACGATCGACTCTTCCCACACAACCCCTCTCTCCTTATCTCTCATGTAATGAATCTCATCATAAATCACCCACCCAACTTCCCTCGTGACCTCTCCCCCTTTATACAACATCGACCTCAAAACCTCCGTCGTCATGACTAAACAACTCGCTTGCGCGTTTATAACCGTATCGCCGGTCATTAATCCAACATCATCGAACTCTTCCTTAAGCTCGCGATACTTTTGGTTACTCAACGCCTTCAAAGGACTCGTATAGACGACTCTCTGCCCGTCCCTTTTCGCCATCGCGATCGCGTATTCCGCGACGACGGTCTTCCCCGCGGACGTATGCGCCGATACCAAAACTGACTCGTTCTGCTCTAAAATCTTTATCGACTGTTGTTGAAACGTATCGAGCTCGAACGCGTATACTTTCGCGGGTGCTTTCTTCTTCAACGATCGCGCTTCGTCCGTTTTCTTCTCCATCGATTCCCTAAAAGGTCTCACGCAGTCATGTAAGCACCCGTGTCCAATACCAGTCGCATCGATTCTTACACAGCCGGATCTTAAAAGTTGCTCTTCGTCCGTTTTCATTCGTTTATTAGCGTTCGCTTGATTTTGATTTTGATTTTGATTTTGAGTTTCCTTTTTTTTTTCGATCATCGAAGAAGAAATAGAAGGGAGAACGAGACGATCTTCTTCTTCATCATCATCGTCTGCTTTCGCGTTGAGTTCATTTATTTGGCGTTTAGGCATCGCGGACTTTAATTTGATATCGACAACGAGCTCGTCTTTTTTGACGGCTGCGCTGTGTACAAAAATGATTTTACTCCCTCTTTAAAATGCGATTGAGTTAATATTGACAACCTATTATGTACATTAGCGCTGCTTAAAATTCTATACACCGCCAAATGCGATATATATGTGCGCGTTGCTTGTTTCGTACCAGTACAGCTTTTTTAGTTTACTTTTTTGTTGTGTTTATGAATAAGACCGAGAGATCGGTCGACGTCCTCGTGTACCGCTTTCGTCCGCTCAAATATCTCGTTCGTTCGCTCATTCACCGAACAATTTTCATATATATATATATGCTATTATATATATGTTATTATTATTTACATTATAGCGCAGCATCCTTTCGGTTCCTCGATCTTAACCACGGCTGGATTCACGTGCGCCTCTATGACTTCGTCAAACACTAGACTCAAATTCGTCTGTACTAAACTCGAACACTCTACGTAACTCACGGCTTTGATCTTCCTCGCCAGAGCTTGACCTTCTTTTTCGCTAATCACTTGATCCATTGCATTCCCGGCGCGATCGTCATCGCCTATATCTCGCCCGAATCTGCTCCCGAAACCTGATCCACCGAATCCCCCAATTCCTCCTCCATTATTATTATTACTACTCATTTGTTCTCTCAAATCTAACTTTGTACCGACGAGAACGATCGGCGTCTTCGAAGCCTTCGCCCTTAACTCTTGCAACCACTTCTGTTCCACGTTCTTAAAACTCTCCCTATCGATCAACGAAAACGCGACGACGAAGCAATCCGCCGCGCTATACGACAGCGGTCTAAAATCTGCGTACTCGTCTTGCCCAGCCGTATCCCATAATCCGAGATTAACCACTCGCCCGTCATCGATCGTCACGTTCTTTGAATAGTTATCGAATATTGTCGGCATATGATCCGTAGGGAACGTGTTCGTCGTATAACACAGAAGCATCGACGTTTTCCCTACCGCCCCATCACCGACGACGACGCATTTCAGGGTTATAAATTGTGGTTCCGTCGTATCGAACGACGTCGACGAGCGCTCGACCGGGTTCATGTAACTCATCTTTTATTTTCTGTCCCGCTCAGTCTTTTCCTCCGCGTGCCAAGGCTGTTCTTTTCCTAATAACACGCGCTGCTTAGTCGCTCGAGAAGTTGATTTCACAAAGATATATCCACAACACACACGACACGCACAACACAACACACAACACAACACAACACACTTCCACTCTCGTTCTTCTTCTTCTTCTTCTTCTTCGCGTAGAATATACACTCTGCACTGTATCAACAAAAACACTCCTCTTCTTCGTTCTTCTTTTTGCTGTGAAATAACGTGATAATACTTTTTCTGCAATAATGTCGAAAAACGGATCCCAGCAAAAGGGTGCCCTTTTTTGAATCCTAACTGAAACGAAACAAAAGTATCCGAAGAGAGATCTCGTCGTTCTCTGTACTGTTCGGAACGCGCGCGCACTTCGCGAGACTGAATCGAAGCGTCCTCCTCTTTCTCGCTCACTCGAAGACGTCGTTCGTCCAATCAAAAAATCGCGAAAAGTTTCATCTTTTTTAAGTTTTGACGCGTTGGTCAAACGTGTCAAACCGTTGATCCACGCGGCGACGTGAAATATAAATTAAATGAACATACTGATAACGAAAACAAACATAAGTTTGTTATAAAGGAGATGCGTCATGGGAATTATCGTCGTCGCGGTTGACTTTTCCTGAACCGCGGCTCGAATCGTTTCATAGGCCATCAGTGAACTCCTTTTGGAACTCATCAGTTTGAACTTTGAAAGCGTTTTGTTCAAAAAAGGCCAATTTTGACCGCGCGTGGCCGCCTTCAGAACACGTCGTAAACATGAGCGCGAGGAGGAAGAACGTGCGTTCACAGGTGAACGAAATCGAGATCGAGATCGATAGTACGGATAAGATATGTAAAGTCGTCGATTTGAAAGGGGCGAACATGATCGAAGTACGTTTTCTCTCCTTTCAAATGCGCTTTTTATATGACATTGTGTTTTCTCTTACTACACGCGTGATTTTAACTAATTAATTGATTTGTTCGCTTACTCGCTCGCGCCGTGATCCGTAGGTCTTGAAGCAGTGTGGGAGACGAACTTTAGTGAGGATCCCGAGTAGGTTTGCGAACATATACTACGTAAGGAAAGGGAGCTATATCATCTGTTGTGGGTTCTGCGACGAGGCCGAGGCCGAGGACGAGGACGAGGATGCAATTTTAATACGACGAGGTACTTTAATATTTTATACTACGATGATTTTTAACTAATAAACAATACCATAGATGACGCTACAGAGAAAAACGTTGATTTAGCAGCAGTAGCAGTAGCAGAAGGTGGTAGCAGAGTCACGGGCGAACTCAAGCGCGTGTTAACGATCGAACAAATCAAAGCGTTGAAGCGAGAAGTCCCAAGTAAATGGCCGGAGATTTTCCAAACGACGACGGCGGTAGCATTAAACGATGATCAAGATGGAAACATTTATGTAGAGAAAGATGATGCATTACAGACGATGACGCCTGATGCGCTGTTGAAAATTGAAGAGAAATTACGCGAGAGCGCGATTGGATGTACTAAAAAAAGCAAACGCGCGGCAACGAAAGTAACCGCTACGACGCGTTTACAAAAAAACAAAGACGACGATTGTAGTACTACTAAAATCGATACGGTTGCTGAAAACGAAGAAGACGATTTAGATGACGATGAAGCGAGTGACGAGAGCGATGATTCGCTTCCTCCGTTGCATAGAAACACAAACAGACGTAAGATAGTCGTAGACGATAGCGATAGCGACGATGATAGCGTTTAGAAAAGCACTGCAGTAGTAGTAGAATACGCATTTAACATTATTTGAAACGCTGCTGACGAAGGGGCTGGACAAATCGGGCTTAACTTTGCTTTGGATTAACTACTTTAAGAATACGCATTTAACATTATTTGAAACGCTGACGAAGGGGCTGGACAAATCGGGCTTAACTTTGCTTTGGATTAACTACTTGTAGCGCGCTTGAAATGCCAACGAGCGCGTTAGCGTCCATAAGCGCCCATGCACTCCAAGCAATTGCTTCGGATCGATCTTTATCGCGATCTGATCGAAGAAAGAGAGCGAGATCGAGCGTACTAAAATTGAGACATTCTAAATCATTAACATCATATTCATCGTCTTCGTCTTCCTCATCTGCAGAGAACGAAAACGGCGAAGACGTGAATAAT
>Ga0209830_10002427_pt1 | contig 15057 bp, 17 predicted proteins | sample ArcticOcean_MG_C_12_FD_187439 | JGI IMG/M metagenome (GOLD analysis project Ga0209830, IMG submission 187439) | Marine microbial communities from western Arctic Ocean - ArcticOcean_MG_CB8_130 (SPAdes) (version 2) | ecosystem: Environmental > Aquatic > Marine > Oceanic | place: Arctic Ocean...
GGTTGATACAGAGAACCGACATATCATTTCCATGAAGTCGCAAGGGATATTCCAAACCCCTCAAGACATTATGGAAGAGTACAATGGGTGTTCAGTCCCCCAGTACACTGCCTACCGACGCGACCTATATCTCGACAGCAGAAAGCAAAGGATTTGATCAGTGACATTATTCAATCAATGCTATGATTTCTAAGGAGGTGGGGTCAACGCCTGCCTTTTCTCTAAATTTGATCATACCGGGGTCCTTTAATCGCTTCTCCTCAATCGAATTCATTTCGACAACCGTGTATACGTTACTTTCGTTGCCGTTTTCATGACCGTAAGCTAAGACTCGAACGTGATTTTTTAGCCTCGTGGCCTCGTTTGACTCGAATTCTTTTTTCCATACACCGTAACCTTTGGTCACTTTGAACTTTGATATAACTTTCATTTCCTGATCACCCTAGGAATTATTGCTTCCAACCCATTCAAAAACAGATTTGAGGATTGGCCCCAGCGTTCTGCCTTTTTCTGACAATTCATACTCAACCCTTGCCGGAACTTCAGCAAAAACTTCTCGATCGACCAGCCCCTGATTAATCATCTCATCCAAGCGACGGGCGAGCGTGGTCGCAGTAATGCCTATATCTCGCTTAAGTTGATTAAATCTCATTGGTTTTTTCGTACGAGACATGAAAAACAACATGTTGAGAACATGTGACTTCCCTAACAGTTCGATGAATTCTCGTCCTTGTGATTGCAAGCAAAGGGGCTGCACATAAATGGGTGGTTGCATACTGCTACCAAGTTGCTTAATTATATCAAGCACCCAGTTTCAAACTCGATACCATAGTCTCTGCTTTGGAACTTTTTCTTCTTAATAGGAAGGGTACCTCCCAGTGACAAGGAGATATGATATTATGAGTAAATGCGGATGCGGAAGATCACCAACTGGAATGTGTGTAGGATGGCACGGTCTTTCCAAAGAAGAATATGAAGCGAAATTGAAAGAACACCAAGAGAGCTCAAAAGAGGAATGAATTTGGCAAGGAATTGGAATACAATTCTTCGTTGGGTTCATCTGACCTTTGGGATGATGATTTCTATTTATTTCGCTCGAATTACCTTCACTGGAAACACTGACGCCTGGGATAATGATCCTTGGGTCACGATGTTTGTTGGACAAGCTGTGGTAACGATTGTTTTCTGGACGGGAATAATCAAATGGCAACTTCCACGGATTAAGAAATGGAATCGAAAGCGAAACAAAAAGAACGTAAGCACTCAATAATCGGATCAAGAATCTGAAGATTTTTCAAACACGAATCTTGTTAGAATTCCAATGGCGGCAACCAATTTCCATTGCTTCGTGCGTGGTCCAAAAGGTGCCAATAGACCGTAGTGATGTTCGAATCTTGTGAAGACAAGGCTGGTTCTAAGGTTGCTTCAGTGAACGGTAGAGGCAACTTCTTCCAACCACTTTTCGCAATCAAAGAGAGTGGGAATAAAGAGAGTGCTGGGCCGTTCATGGGCAGTCGCCAATGGGTTTTCCATGGGCGAGAAACAATACCATTCTGATTCAATGCTATGGCGACATCTTGCCAAGAGTTCCCTTTACCAGCTTTGCGTTTGACAAGCCATGAAGGATTGATCGAGGTGTCAAGAACATACCCTTGCTCAGCCAATATCGGTGCCATCCATGGGGCGATATAGCCACCAGGTGCACGAAACCAAGGTCTGAATGAATCTTTTGAATACTTAGCGATTACTTCGGTAGATTTTTCTAAATCAGCATTGAAGCCTTCGATGTCTTTCGGCCAAGCAGACCACGATTTGTGACTCCAACCGTGACATCCAACGGTAATCCGTGATGGATATTTTTCTAAAAGTTCTGAAAACCATTGTTCAAATTGCTGACACAAAAACAAATCACCAATCACAAAAACAGTAACTGGGTGCGTATTGGTTTCAAGCCATGCGGAGAAACCGCGCATTCCTTGGACAAATTTCTCGGAAAGTGTTTCTTGTAATCCAGAACCTGTGATGGAATCATAGGTGTGTTTACTCCGCGTTGGGTGGCCGTAAAAACTGGGAATATGTCGAACATCGTCGAAGTCAACAGTTAACCACGTGGCGTTCAAGCCACTTCACCTCGAGGTAAATCGAGGATATGCAATCGATGTGGGACCGTACGTTGCCCAATTTCAATTCCGATAAATTGTTCAATAGTTTCTCCATTCCACTCTTCGCAAATACGGTTTGCAGTAGCTAGTCCGGCTTCGTTATGAGGGTGGACAGTAATCTCAATACGAACGAAATCATCACTTGCAATTGTTTTGTTTTCCAACCATTGAAGTACAGTTCGAGTTGCTTCATGAGCAATACCTTGACGTTGATAGGAAGAGCGAACCCAGTACCCTAAATTGTATGAAGATTGCAACAGTTGCAACTCATCGCCAAAGCCAATCAATCCAACGAAGGCGCCTTTTTCTTCTGAACGGATCCACCAAAAGTGCAATCGATCAACTTCTGCTTGATTTTCAACATCAAACAACATATCGCTGAGTTGGCCTTGAACATTATTGGTTGCATCAAGCCACGGTAAAGCGGTTTGAGCCGCCGCAGGGTCTTCATGATACGCTTCTAAGAGCAAAGGAAGAATGGCTTTGCTGACCGGAATAAGCCGCATGTCAGGGCGAAACTCAAGTTCAGGAGTCATGGTCAATCCTCTATGATAATTGGGCTACAGCCGCCACCACATGTTCATTGTTGGGATGGACATACTTCGCCATAGCAAGTGTCCATTGCAAGTGCTCTTCACGATTTAAGGCACGCATTGCTGAACCAATGTGGAGCATCATGTCGAAATTATGTTCAAGGTGTGGACCCAATGCATCCAAAGTTTCTGCAGCCTTCGACAATTGACCTACTTTAACGGATTCAAGGATTGACACAACTTCACGATAGACTTGATGTGCATCCCACGGCTCTCGGGCAGGCCATGGCCATATTCGGGTGTCCGTTTGAGGAGTTACTGGAGCAGATTGTTCAGTTTCCACGACAACTTGCGCAACATCTGCAGTTGTTGGCAGTTCCGGAGTTGTAGCCACGGGTGCCGGTTCAAAATTCTCTGGAATGTTAGGAGTTAGAGATGCGTCAGTACGTTCAGCCACAACCGGTAATTCTGGAGTGTCAAGGGCCGAATTCAAGTTTGGCACATCGGGAGTAACAGGGACAATTGGCGTATCAGGAACTGTAGATTCCTGTGAGGATACAGCTGGCGACGGTATGGCTTCCTGGGGCGTTTCTTGCACGGGTTCAGAGGGTGACTGTTGCTTCACTTGGGTTAAATTCATAAAATCAGGAATCTCGGGAGTCGCCGTTGTTTGTCCTGCTACAGGCCCGATTGACCCCATTAAGTCATCATCTTTTTCGGTTTTAACCGATGGAGAATACAATTTCCCGATCCCAAGAGGTACCGGCTCCATCGGTATCCCAAGTGGGTCTTCATCCCCCATGTCAAACACGACAGGATTTGCTGGAGCATCGGAAGCATCTAATTCCACTTCGTCTGGAGTTTCAAATTCAACAGTTTTGGAAAGGGTTGGACTGCTCCCGCTAATGAATTGGAAAGCGTCCTCATCTTCTTGTTTCGCTTCTTCGTAGGGGTCAACTTCTACAGCAACATCTTCGAGAGAAATAACAGCCTCGACCGTAATCTCATCTTCTTCAAGTTCAATCTCCCCCATCAAGGTGTTCAATAAATCAGAACCGGAGGTAGAAGGTGTTGCCATCGGCTGGTCACGAGCAGCCAGATTCATTGAATAGTAGCACTGAGCGCAACTTTCAACAGCGTCTTCGTTGACGAATTTACAGTAAGGGCATACATTCCCTTCTTGTGAATTTCCATCTTTACGACGTCGAAACATACCGCCCACCACTCCGTCGTCCAATATTTTGGGTTTAATACATGGGGTTTCTCGACTCGTCAATGCTTCATTGTTGAGGGCATACGCTGATGGGGTACGCCGTTTTGGATTGGGCATGGAGGAGCGAGGAAAAGTGCGTCGGATGAACAGCAGTGCTGCTGAAAAGAAGATCGATCGAGAACTCGCAGAAGAAATGCCTCTCAAGTGGCAACGAGGTCAAGACCATTTTTCTCGTTTCACGAAACTTATCCGCCGAGAACTCGATGATGAAACAGCAATGGTCGAAGAGCGCTGGAAAGAATGGAGCAAACAACGCTTGTTAGCAGCGGGTTTGACTTTATTTGACCTCACAGGCCGAACACAAGGCCGTTTTTTCGGCGAACCGATTCTTGTTTTTGAAAATAAAGCCGGCTCTCGATTACCGATTCATCGCTTTGGCCACGGCGATATTGTTTTAATTTCCCGTGCGCGTCCTTGGGGTGAAAAAGTCGTGGAAGGCATTGTTCTGGACAGAGGTCCTACACGAGTCCGTGTTGTAGTTGCGGAGAAACCGAATGATTTGAAGAAAGGTACTTGGCGCCTCGACAGGGGGGCGAATCGAGTCGCACATGACCGAATGCATGAGGCGTTGTCAACTTTCCACTCGACTGAAGGTGACAGTGGGACTGTGTTACGCGATGTCTTACTCGGCGCCTTACATGACATGTCAGCCTCTGCTCAACGACCACCTGAAATCCGTGGACAGAAGCGACACGGCCCCCTTGGCATTGGCAAAATGGAATTGAACTCTTCCCAACAAGCAGCTATTGAGGCCGCTATTACCCAACGGCTGACTTTGATTCAAGGCCCACCAGGCACTGGTAAAACGCATACTGCGATTCGCTTACTGACTGCATTTGTTCGTATGGGACGCGGTCCAATACTGGCAACAGCAGAATCGAATGTAGCCGTTGATAATTTACTCGAAGGGTTGTTAGAAATGAACATCAAAGCAGTTCGAATTGGTCGCCCAGTCAAAGTACGTGAGCATCTACGCGAAGCAACACTTGATGCACAGATCGAGAAACACCCACTGCAAGAAGAATTGCGATTTATTCGAGAACAAAACGATGAATTACGACGTAACCTTTCGGGATTAAAAGGTAAAGAAAAAGGCTTGGCGCATCGAGAGGTTAATCGCAATTTCAAAGAAATGCGACACATCGAAGGCAACATGATTTCCGCCGTTCTTGATGACGCCGAAGTCATCTGTGCAACAACCATTGGTGTTGGACACAATCTACTCCGAGACCGACAATTCCCAGTTGTTTTGATGGATGAGGCGACTCAAGCAAGTGAACCAAGTTCGTTAGTTCCTATTACTCGGGGTTGTCGTCAATTGGTACTGGTAGGCGACCACAAACAACTTCCTCCAACCGTCATCAGTAAAGTCGCAGAGGACGGAGGCCTTGGCCGTTCATTGTTTGAGCGATTAATCGAATGTGGACTTGATGCACATATGTTGACTACCCAGTATCGCATGCACCCTACGATCCGAGAATATCCGAGCGCCCGGTTTTACGAAGGCCGTTTAGAAGACGGTTGCAGTTCGAGCGACCGGCCACCTGCTGCAGGATTCTTATGGCCTGATTGGGACCACCCAGTCGCGTTTGTACCCGTTGAGGGCTCTGAAATTGTTGATGATGAAAGCAGTAGCAAGTCCAACCTCGATGAGGCTGCTAAAGTACTCTCGATCGTTAATGACTTGCTCAGCGCTGGCGACCTCACACCGTCCGATATAGGCGTTATTACCCCGTATAGCGGTCAAGTCCGACTGTTGATTGATTTGTTTGACCAAGCGGGCGGGCGCGAAGAAAATGGCCCATACGCAGGTCTTGAGATCAAGAGTGTCGATGGCTACCAAGGACGGGAGAAAGAAATCATAGTTTTCTCCGCAGTTCGCGCAAACGATGCTGGCGAAATTGGATTCTTGAAGGATAAGCGCCGACTCAATGTCGCCCTTACCCGGGCAAAGCGGGGACTGATCGTTCTTGGCAATCTGAAAACACTTCGACACGATGGCACATGGCGCGCCTGGCTGGATTGGGCAGAGGAGCGAAACCTCTTCGCTTGGCATATTACTCACGCCTAAAGGGTTCAGCCAACATTTGACAAAGGGCAGACTCTACCGAACACTATGGCAGACAGTGCAGTCAGCATCCACCAAGGAAGTGGAACCCTTGCTCAGGCTGTTCTTTCTTCTGCACCTGAAGGGATGCTCATCGCCCCAGTTTGGAAACGAGTCGCAGCATTTATGCTCGATGTCGTCCTTTTGACCTTGGTTTTACATTTCATGACTGGGCAAAGACTTCTGATTACCTTGCCCAATTTTGGATTACTGACTGAAGGATTCCGATACAGTGCGGGATTCATAGTCTCTTGGAGTGTGTTTTTCATTGCTCATTACCTTTATTTCAAATATACAGGGCGGGCATTCGGACGTTCGTTTGCTCAACGTGGTTTTAGAATCGCTATCGTTCATGATAACGGAACTCTCCTTGAAGAACATCATTGGGGCCCCCGAGCATTTGGCAAACTGTTCTATCTTCTTCCGATTCTCGGTGTGTTATGGTTTGGCCTTCGGGATGTTCTTCGTGGGCGTTCGAAAGAAGGAGAGTACCGGACCTCATTAGACATCAAGAATCATACCGTTGCGGCTGTCGATTGGTCACTCCCTTCCGAGACTCGTCTTCGGCTGCGTTGAAGTGAAGTAGGGTTTTGTAGAGAAACCTCTACGGTGGACACATGAGCGACGACCATACCGTTCGGGCGGCATCTCTTGAAGCCAAATTATCGACAGTCCTGATGGACATTGATGACGACGACGAAGATGTGGTTCTGGTATCCATTGATATGACAAATGAGGCCGCTATTCCTCTTGGCGGACTCGAAGTTCATATCATCACCAGTGATGGGAAGAAAGTTGAATCCGATTCGGGGATCTCTTCACTTGGACCAGGATTGACACGGAACTTTTCGTTTGAATTCCCTCTTGAAAAAGGAACATGGTCGTTTACAGTCACCGGTGCAGGCCAATCACTTTCATTGGGTCCCTTTGAAGCGGATTTCACCTTCGAAGCAGAACAAGGTCGAACCTTTGGCAACGCGATTGGCTCAAGTCTGTTCAGCGGGGCATTTGATTCCAATCTTGACTCCTTTGGAAAAGTCTCAGAACGAGAAATCATTGACCCTTCATCTGTTATTTTGACTTCATACAGTGGAGAGAATGCATCTGGTGGTTCGACGAAAATTTCACTTGGCGACTCCAAGGCAGAGGTTGCTGAAAGTAAAGATGGGCCACGGGTTCCACCATGGCAACAAAAGAAATCTCCGGACCCCACTCCAGTTGAAAGTTCCGCACCCTCGAATGACCTTCTTCTTCATGCCGCGAAAACAAGTTCTATCGATGAGATGGTACTTGCAGCAGCACCCGAAACAGATGAGCCAACTCCAGTTGAACCCACTCCAGTTGAACCCACTCCAGTTGAGCCAGTCACGGCAGCAACACCGCCCCCTCTTCCATCAAGCCCGCTTCCCGCTCCCGTCGAATCTCAAAGCCCGCCCCATGCGAGCACGCCACCAACCGGTCCGCCATCTGGTTCACCTTCTGGCCCTCCATCCGGCCCACCATCGGGTCCACCTTCCGGTCCTCCAGCGAGTGGTCCACCTTCCGGTCCTCCAGCCGGTTCACCTTCTGGCCCTCCATCCGGCCCACCATCGGGTCCACCTTCCGGTCCTCCAGCGAGTAGTCCACCTTCCGGTCCTCCTACCGGTCCGCCTTCTGGCCCTCCAACCGGTCCTCCATCCGGTCCACCATCTGGCCCTCCAACCGGCCCACCTTCTCGACCTGAAAACTTGTGATGTGAGTACATGAGCGACGGATTCGTAATGGAATTATGCGGCAATAAAGCAGCATGGCAAATTGTACCTGAAGGAATCACATCCATCAATCTAGAAAACGTTGGCCAACTTATCGAAGCAGCAGGATATGAAGTTGGCCTTCGAACACGTCTTTGTTGGACTTTTTTTGGCCCTTGTGACCTCACGCTCTATCCAAGTGGAAAACTTTTGATCAAATCACAAGACAGAGCATTAGCTACGGAAGTTGCCAAACAACATGTGTCGACGTGGGCTCATGCGTAACAGTGGTGAAGTGATGGAAGTAATTCCTGATGAAACACTCACAATACTTCGTTCAAACGGAGTTGTTGCTTACCCGACTTCGACCTTACCAGGTTTAGCGACACTTCCTACCCCTGAAGCATTAGATGCACTGTTTGCTTTGAAACAACGTCAAGCGGATCAACCGGTGAGTTTGGGCGTTGCTTCTTTACAACAAGCTGAACTCTTCGTGAAAGTTCCAGAATTTGCTCACCGTTTACTTGCAGGTTTTGAATCTGGAACATTAACGCTTATTCTGGATGCACATACTCCATTAGACCCGCGTTTAGGCGGTTCTCGTGTAGCGGTTCGAGTCTTCGCTCATCCGACTGCTCTTGCATTAGCGCAATCAGTTGGCCCGGTCACCGCGACAAGTGCGAATATTGCAGGTATTCCGCCTTTACCAAATGCCGAAAAAGCGGGTATTGCACTTGGTTTGAAGGCCCATGCAATTCTCCATGGAAACTGCCCTGGTGGTCAAGGGAGTACTCTTCTTTCTGTTGAACAATCTGAGAGTTCACCCACGGGTTATTCGGTAAGCATTATGAGAGAGGGCGTTGTACCTCAAAGCGACGTGACCTCATGGATGTTGAAGAATCACTAAAGTATTGGCGCGATGCAGGACATGTTGCCCGCCGTACATTAGAGGCAATGAAGCTGGAATTACAGCCAGGGAAGACCTACCATGAAGTGATTGAATCAGCAGAACGTTTCATTCATCGTCATGGCGGCAAACCAGCATTCCCTGCAACAATCCATTCGAACGACCTCGCGGCGCATTTCACGACCAATCATTTGGTTGAGGGGCCAGAAGGCTGGGAAGGCGACATGGTTTTGCAAAAAGGCGATTGTGTCAAAATTGATTACGGGGTACATATCAAAGGCCATATTGGCGATAATGCACTTACCTATGAAGTTGGAAATACCAATAACCACACTGAACAAATAAAGGCAGCAAAAGAAGCCCGAGATGCTGCAATAGAAGTTATGCACCCAGGTACGCCTTGGTACAAAGTTGGCGCAGCAGCAGCCCAACCATCGATCGATGCAGGATTCCAGCCAATTCGAAATTTATGCGGACATCAACTGAAACCCTGGGAACTGCATGCGGGTGTTTCGATACCTTCCTATGCATGTGGTTCTGAGAATCGTGGTTTCAAAGGAGTCGTCGAAGAAGGCAGCGTCTATGCCGTTGAACCATTCAATACAACTGGAAAATCTGGAATGATTGAAAATATTGGCTCTGCAAGTTCCTCGAACATCTATCGAGTCACCGGCTTGACAACATCACGTAAAGCGCGTGCAAAGGGTCAATTGAAACCTCTTGGGGCACAACTCGCCCGTAATCTTGAGGAAAGGTATTCCACGCTCCCCTTCGCTGAACGTTGGGCCTATCCAATGCTCGAAAAACCATTCCCTGAGGCTGATGAAGCCAGTCGGCAAAGCAAATGGAATGCATTAGTCAAGAAATTGATCAGCATCCGCTTCCTCGAAACATACCACGCGTTAAGATGCATGGATGGCGGAAATATCTGTCAATTTGAACATACTGTTTACATCACTGCAGGTGGCGCAGAAATTTTAACAGTTGAATGATTAAAACGACGAGGAATCATAGAATCTTCCTTTTTTCCTTGAAAACCAATATAAACCGCGAATGCGTGGACTGAAACGAACAGGGCTGTTGAAGTTCTTGTTGAGTGCATCCCATCCCCTCCGCATTACTCTCACCCTGTTCACCTTTACTCACTCCAGCCTTGCGGCTAAAAAGTAACAAAACCAAGAATGTGGTTTTTTGAGCATCGCCCGCGCAGTTCGCGCTTACAAACATTATGCTCTACTCACTTTGGCACTCATTTTGACTCTGGAGTACATTTCAATAAACCCGTATTTTAGCCCATTCTAGCAGTTTTTACGAAGAATGTAAGGAGTAGGGTTAAATATCACGGATACGGTAGAGCATCTACCCCCGATTTCGGGAAGGAGGACAAAAATATGAAAAACGAAAATAGAAACGAAGAAGCTGTTAGCCCAGTTATCGCTACCATCCTAATGGTCGCAATTACTGTGGTACTTGCTGGTGTCTTGTATGTGTGGGCTAGTTCCCTCGCAGAAGGCAACACAGATGGAAACCTTGCGCTTTACGTCATGGACGCTGAAGATGCTAACGGATCCCCATCTGATGGAATTGAAGACAACCTTGTTCGTGTAACAATGACCCAAGGAAGCGACATCAACTGGGCTGCGATCTCTGTTAAGATCTCAGTCAACAATGGCGCTCCTGTGACCTGTGACAACCCTGGTGCAACCGGCGGTGGCTGCGTTCTCGTAGAGTTCGGAGACACAACCGACCAAGTTTGGTCTGTTGGTGACGGTGTCACAATTGCAGAAAGTAGTGCCCTATGTGCAGCAGGCGAAGTCTGCTCAATCTCGGTCACCATCACCGACACACAAGAAGGAAAGACTCTCGACGAGTCTTCCGCTGTTGCTGAGTGATTTCTTTTAGAAATTATTCAGAGTCGATGAGATAATCACGTGTTCAGTTTGAACACGAGAGCCGCCCCTCCGTGGACTTCGGTCTGCGGGGGGGCTTTTTTTATTTTGATTTTAATTCAAATCTTCAGATTCAGCGAGAGCAATTCGCGTATCGCTGTGTTGATCCCACATGTGAAGAGAACGCCCTCGCAAGGAATGCCAATGAGCGATGAGTAAATGTTCCATTCCAGAAAACAAAGTTCCGAGCGTTGAAAGTAACGGAATGCGCATTCCTTGCCTACTGAGTAACCATGCAGTCAAACACCCCAGTTCAACCAAAGCGAGACTTCCATGTAATACAGCAAGTTCTCCATTCGGCATACCTGCCAAACCAATAATGCTCCATCGCAGAATTGCAGTACATCCGGCAGCAGCAAACAGTACAGGTGCAAAGAGGTGGAAATGAGCTTCACGGCGTAAGATTCCAGCAAAGGTACCTAACCTTCGGTCGAACCAAGATTTCCGATGACTCACAAGTAACCGCTGCAAACCTTGTCCTCTGCGTATTTTCTGTCGGCGTTGCCCTTCAAGAGAGGTTGGTGCAATGTCTTCAAAATGAACATCACTGTCATGGATACTGCGTAGACCATTCAACCGAACCCCGGTTGCGATTTGAGCATCATCCGCATTTGAATGAACATTGAGTTGGTGTGAAGAGAATGCTTTCTGCCTCCACATCATGCACGAACCTTCGAGAAACGGCGTCGAGTCACGTGCAGATTCACCTTCACGTAGCATTTCGAACATGGAGCGATGTGTACGCTCAGCAGAGAGTGCTTGATGACGCAGGGCTCTTGCGCCAACAGCGCCGATCGTAGGGTCAGCAAACCATCCTTGGAGCCTTGAGAGCGTATTTTGTGGTATGAGTGCATCCGCATCAGTCATGCAAATCAACCCCTGAAATTCTTGTTCTTCCAGTGAAGCAAGTGCTTGTCGTACCGCTTCAGTCTTGCCAAGGCGTTCTTCCATTTTGAGAACAGTTGTTGCCTCAAAAGCCTCAGGGTGCTTCTTCAACCATGAATTCAAGAGAGATACGGTGGAATCTGTTGAAGCAGAATCGATGACAAGAAGTGAAAATCGCATGTTTTGTGCTGCAAGATTGTCGAGTTTCTTTTCGATGATCAGTGCTTCATTCCAAACGGGTAAGAGAACCGTAACAGGAGGCAATTGAGTCGCCGCTGATGGATATTCGAGTCCTTGCTTTCTCCATCTCCCTACAGAGATACGGTGAACGAGAAAAGGAGCAAAAGCAGCAAGCCCCAAACCAACTTCAATGAGGGCCGGAATCCACACCATGACCGTTTCACCGCTGTTCCCCCCTTGATATCTCCCCTCAAAATCGACTTCGTAAGGTCACTTTCTATGCGGAACTTCTTCATCCAATGGCTCAGAGGGTGGAGCATGCCAAAGGTGCTGCACATCGGTCCGTGCGAAACACCAGGTGGCATGGCCAACGTGATGCGTATTCTTGCAGAACATCCACCGGAAGGCTGGGAAGCAGAACTTCTCTCTTCTCATGTCGTAGGTTCGCCGTGGGCTAAATGGCGAGCTTACAGGCGGGCTCGGCAAATCCTCATCCAGATGCTGAAAGACCCAGCTCAGCGCCCTGATGTAGTTCATCTTCATACTGCAGCAGACTGGTCATGGTGGAGGAAACGGCGTTTTGCTCAAATGGCACACAAAGCCGGTGTTCCAAACATTGTCCATATCCATTCAGGTCAGTTTGATACATGGCTTGGAAGTCAAGATTCCAAACGTAGTCACGCAATGAAGTCTTTTTTGAAAGCCCACCAAAGCCAAACTGTGGTTCTTGGCATTGGATGGCAAGAGGTCTTGGAGTCGCACATTGGGCCGGTTAAAGTGATCAATAATCCTGTCGCTGAGGAAATAAAACCAAGCCAAAAAGAGAGAGAAAGTCATCATCTTCTTCTTCTTGGAAGAGATGATCCGGTCAAAGGTCATGCTTTTGCCACTCAAGTTTGTGAAAAAGTACGAGAGGTACATCCACAACTCAAAGTAACGATGACAGGTATTTCCTCAAGCCCACATCCGTGGATTTCTGCTCGAGGCTGGGTGAGCGATTCTGAGAAACTTAATCTTCTCCAATCTTCCACTTTACTTTTGGTCCCGTCTGCCTTTGAAGGCCAGCCTTTGGTTGTTCTAGAGGCGATGACTTGTGGACTCCAAATTTTAGTTTCCGACCGAATCCCCCATACTCCAGCTGCGGTTGTCCGTGCCCCATTTGAAAATGTAGAAGTTTGGGTATCCAAGGTGATGGAAATGCTCGAAACACCCGTCGAGCCGTCTCTTCTAATCTCTCAATCTGAATCGCATTCAATTGAGAATATATCTCAGCAATGGGATGAGTTCTATTCGAGCATTCTTAATTTACCAGCGTCAAAATAGTTTGTTCAAGTGAATCAAGCGTATGTTCCCAGGAGAGGTTTTCTTCGGCATACGTTCGGGCCTGAATGCTGAGTTGCTCAATTTGTTGTTCATCGAGATTATTCAACCATTTGACTCCATCGTCATGAAAGTCATATTGTTTGACAAGTTTCATCCAATCCAGCGAGTCATTGGTAGAAAAACGGTGGCCAGCATGATCAATTCCAAAAATGAGAAGTCCAGATGCAGCATACTCACTTCGCTTGAGAGGGCTGGCAATGGCCCACATTTTGTTTTCAGGCATTGGTAACAAACCGATATGGCAACGCGAAATAATTTCAGCCAATGCATCTTGTTGAAGCGTCGAATGAATTTCGAAATCATCATTTTCTGCAGCCATACTTCGTAAACCTTCCATCGAATCACCATCCCCGATCATGATCAATCGAGCATCAAGCCCAGATTTCTTCACCTTTTGCAACAGCATGGGCAGTGCGAGAACCCCTCGATGTAGGTCAAGTCGACCATGATAGACCATGGTAAGTTTGGAAAAGCGTGTGCTTGGTTGAAAGAGTTCAAGATTCACTCCCGCAGGTAATACAGTAATTGAGGAGGCTTTTACACCAGTCTTTTTCTGTACAAATTCCTGATGCTTTTGCGAAACAACACAGCCACGCGCTGCCGAATTAGCACGAACGAGTCTCCAACTTCGTTTCCATGAAGGCCATTGAAGAAAAGATAGAATTCCTTTGTCTGCAGGTGGGCTACGGTCAATCAAGATCCAAGGGATATTACGGAGTCGGAAGAGGGGCACTAAAGCGTTAGCAATTCTCCAATCCACCAATGCAACACTCTGTGTTTTTGAATCGTCTTGTTCGAACCATGTTCTCATTTTTCTCCCAAGTGTCCGTGAGCGCAGACCAGGGAGTGCTTCGAACTGGATGGACTGATGTTCCCAAGGCCAATCGGCGTGACTCCCGCTTTCATCGGGGTTCACGAAAGTGAGTTCATACCCTCGTTTGATTAATCCCGAAGCTAGAGATGCTTGGGTTGTTGAGCAAAGGTCCTTGAGTGAACGCCCAGTGAACCAATAAATATGCATAATCCTCATCTCAAACGTAGTCGCTCGCGTACTAATCCTTCTATTCCATCTTCAAATGATACGATTGGTTGCCAATTCAAGATTGTTTGAATTCGATTAATATCCGCCATTGAGTGCTGAATATCCCCAACGCGCTCAGGTCCATGAGTCGCAGTGATTGGTTCAAAACCCTTCATTGCGCTTCCAAGCGCTTGGTTAATTGTAGAAACTAAATCAAGCAGAGTAATTTTTGTTTGAGTTGCGACGTTGTAAACATGGAATTGTTCTGCTTTCCATTCTCCTTCAATGAGGGAACATATGGCTGAACATACATCATGCACATGGACAAAGTCACGGGTATGCAATCCGTCGCCATTGAGTCGGGGGGCAATCCCCTGCGCCATCATGTCTGCAAATTTGGGGATGACTGCAGCATATGCTCCATCGGGTCTTTGTCCTACGCCATAGACATTGAAAAATCGCAATGCGGTTGCATGAAGACCGTTTTTTCTGGCCTCTAAAATTTGTGATTCATTTATCCATTTTGATTCAGCATAGGGCGAGAGAACTTGGCCAGCAGCCTCCTCCTTGAGAGGAAGACTTTCCGCTTCGCCATAGACAGCAGCACTTGAAGCCATAACCATTCGGTTAACGCCGTGTTTGAGACATGCTGCGATAACTTTCGAGGTACCATCAACATTGATACTCATTGTTTCTTCAGGATTTGATACAGAAAGTGGAACGGATACTTGAGCTGCTAAATGGGCTACAGCATCACACCCTTCCATGGCTGAATCGAGTAAGGAATCGTCACGAATATCGCCAAGGAATACCTTGACTCCCATATTTTCCAATTCTCGAGCAGTACTTTCTAATCCTGTTGAAAGATTGTCAAGAACTCGAACATTCCAACCGCGTTTAAGGGCGATTTTGGCAAGTGCGCTACCG
>Ga0209830_10002428_pt1 | contig 15051 bp, 5 predicted proteins | sample ArcticOcean_MG_C_12_FD_187439 | JGI IMG/M metagenome (GOLD analysis project Ga0209830, IMG submission 187439) | Marine microbial communities from western Arctic Ocean - ArcticOcean_MG_CB8_130 (SPAdes) (version 2) | ecosystem: Environmental > Aquatic > Marine > Oceanic | place: Arctic Ocean...
TGGAACCTATAATCCCAATAATAGCTCTACTAGTGTAACAGATTGTGAGTCTGCTGAAATTGGGCACTATGTTGATTCAACACTTGGAACAGGACAACTAAGTCAAACTCCGTGCCTCTCAGGAACGTACAATCCAAACACGGGTTCTACAAGTTCATCCGAATGTATTGCTGCTGATATTGGACATTATGTAGCATCAACTGGACAATCAAATCAAACCCCTTGTGGAGCGGGTACTTATCAAGCAAGCATTGGGCAGGAATCTTGCGATACTGCTGATCCTGGACACTATGTTGACTTGTCATTAGGGGACGGGCAAACGAGCCAAAGTCCATGTTCAACTGGAACCTTCAATCCCAATAATGGATCCACCAACATTTCTGCTTGTTTAAACGCAGATGCGGGGAATTATGTTGATTCGGAGATGGGTGATGGACAAGGAATTCAAATTCCTTGTCCTGCCGGAACATACAATTCTAAAACAGGCTCTACAACTGCAACAGATTGCTTGGGTGCAGATGCTGGATATTATGTCGACATAGCCTCAGGCGAAGGGCAATCGATTCAAACGCCATGCCCAGCTGGGACCTTTAACGAAAACCAAGGTGCTACTTCTCCTTCAACTTGTATCACAGCAACAAGGGGTCATTACCTAGATTCATCTTTGGGAACTGGACAGTCAAGTCAAATTCCTTGTCCAACGGCGACTTACAATTCCAATATTGGCTCCAATGACAGTTCAGACTGTATTTATACAGACCCTGGACATTATGTGAATACGATTGGACAGTACGAACAAATGAAATGTCCACTTGGTACACTTCAGCCAAATACCGGTTCTACTGCTTGTATTGAAACTGATAAAGGACATTTTGTGAACTCTGAAGGCGCAATCAATCAAGAACCATGTGAGAGCGGTACATTCCAACATCTCGTCGGTCAATCATCTTGTAATGAGGCAGATGCAGGACACTATGTCAACCCCTCTCTGGGTGAAGGGCAAGCCACTCAAACGCCTTGTCCGATTGGAACTTACAATCCCGACAATGGTTCAATCTACGAATTTTCTTGCAGAAAAGCCTTCTCTGGAAGTTATGTTGAATCGTCAGGACAATCAAATTCAACAAAATGTTCACCGGGGTATTATCAGCCGGAATCTGGCCAATCTGGATGTTTTCGTGCTGAACCAGGATATTATGCACCTGGTGAAGGCCGAATGAGCCAATCGCCATGCCCCAGTGGAACTTATTCAAGCCTAAGTACATCTGAGGAATGTCAAGAAGCGGGGGCTGGGTATTACGTTCTCAGTTCCGACCGAACACAACGGATTCAGTGTCCACCATTCACGAACACATATGTTGGAATGATGACTTCAGGAAACAATTCGAACAATCTTGACGATTGTTGGACAGATACTGATGGTGACGGACTTGTTGACGATGGTTCAGCACAAAATTCTGATGATGATGATGATAACGATGGTTATAATGACACAGAGGATGCATTCCCATTAGATCCAACAGAGTGGAAAGATGAAAATGGTGATGGAATTGGTGATAATGAAAAGCCGGTTACATTACTCGAGAATCTAGGTTCTCAATCCGGCAAAGCCACATTCATTGGAGTATTATTTACCCTCACTATTGGAAGCCTCGTAGCTGTTGGATTTATTTCGAGAACTCGAAAGGATTCTGAACTTAAGCAATTGTCAAATTCCCTCGCAGAGGATCTGTTTGAGCACAAAAATATGTCAATAATCGTTCCAATGCTGATGCTCGCAACGATCGTATTTTCACTCATCGCAGTTACTGGAACTGAATGGATGGAGACAACAGAAACGGAGGATGCATTCCATTACAGCCTTACCGAAGCAACTGGCGAGTGGCTTGGTCTCGAGATTTCATTTGGATACTCAGACCAGTGTGAATCAAGTGGCAATGATGAGGCATGTGACCTTAGAAACTCAGGATATATTGCAGTCTTTGGATTCTGGGTAGGTATTCTTTGCTTCTCTGGAATATTCTTGTCAATGGTTAACCAGAAGTTTGAATTTGTAGAATTCAATAATATCCCCGTTAAAACCAAACTAATCGCATATATTACTGCAACATCAGCAACGAGTATAGGACTTATTGGCTGGTATTTGATCAGTCCAATGGATCAACTTGGTGGTGAATTGCAGTTAGGAAACAGTTTCTGGATTGCAATGACTGCTGTAGTATTGAGTGGAATAAACACAATATTGTATTTTATGACAAGAGACCATCAAGAAGAAACAGAACATATCCAAGAAGAAAAGGAGACGAGCGTCCAAACTCCCGAAGGTCTTCCGCCAGTTCAAATGGAAAAAGAGTCGCCTATCGAGATTGCTTCTCTAGAATCGATGAATGTTGACGAAATCCCTCAACAACTGAACAATGCTGTAGAGGAACCACTCGGACAAAAAGAAATTGTTGAGATTAAGCAGCCACCCTCCCCCCGCCCATCTACCGAAGCACAAGGTGTAATCGGGGGCGACGGCTATGAGTGGATTACGTTCCCTCCAAACTCACAATCGAACTTCTATCGCGCTCCAGGCGATAAGGAATGGATTCTTTGGGAAAACTGAATTCGCATTTAGAACAGTTCCAACCAACAGATTCGCACAATATAATCGGATGGGGATATCTTGCGATTTCATCTGATATGCCGGAGAGAAGTTAATCACCTTTCGATACCTCAGTTGATACATGGCTTGGAGAATCCCTAATGTGGTGAATGGAAGAATCGCTGAAGAATTGGTTCATGAGTTGTTCAAAGAATTAGATTTCGAAGTATATCCGTATGGATATGAACAAACTGTAACTGGTCTCACATACTCGTTGAAGAAAATTAAGGCAAATAAACGCAGTAAAGTGCAATCGAAGATTGCTAATATGCCAGATTTTGTAGTTCATCACCAGGAGAAAGGGACTTTCTTCATTGTGGTTCAGGTGCTTTACTGCTCGGAGTTGCTGAGGAGTCTTTCCGCATCTTCTCCAACCTCCACCCCCTGGCTTCTGCTTTCGATTTCAAATTCCAAATCGTATCAAATTGTTTGTTTGGTGTTGACCTCGACCAAGCTGCTTTGGACGTCACTCAAACGCGTTTGTGGTATTGGCTTAATGTTGGGATGCAAACGCCTCAATCCTTCAACAGTCGGCATTTAGTGGAAGGGAATTCAGTGACCGGCTCTAATCCTCAGTACAATGGCCCAGTGATTGGTTTTGAGTATCGGCAGCACTTCCCAGAAGTTTTTAATTTGGATGAACCAGGTTTTGACCTCGTGATTGCAAACCCTCCTTATGTTCGTCAAGAGTCGATTGACAAAGCGGTCAAAGAGCATGTTAAAGTCCATGAAATCTTTTCGGGAACCATTTCCGGAATGTCGGACTTGTATGCGTACTTTTATGCACGGGCGACGCAGTTATTGAAGCGAGGAGGGGTGAGCAGTTTCATCTGTTCCAATACGTGGATGGATGTACGATATGGACGGTTGCTCCAAAAGGAGTTTTTAACCCACTTTTCAGATATTGAAATCATCGGGAGCAAGTTGTCACGGCAGTTTAGCACTGCAGAAATTAATACGGTGATGACGTTTATGAGCAAACAACAGCATCCACATTCGACGGTTCTTTTTACGATGCTCAATGCGGATTTTAAAGCCTCAATTGATTCAAAGGCTAATCAAACGAATACCTCGATTCAACAATCCAATTTGCTCGGCTTAGGGATGGAGGGTGAGATCTATGGTGGTTCAAAATGGAGTCTTTACTTGCATGCTCCTTCGTTCTATCATCATCTGATGACTGCACAAAAAGGGAAGTTCATTTCGATTGGAGAACTTTGTCAACGAACGCTTCGAAATAATTTGCGAGTTCTACCCAAAGGCTACTCTGTTCAATCAAAGGCTGCAAATAACGACCTATCGCTCCCGTATATTCAATCGTTCAAGGATGTGAAATCAATCCGAGTCATTCCGGCTGAACAAAATGCAGTCACTCATCCAAACATCGCTTCAGCACGAAGAAGTTCAACCTATTGCCGTCCCGACCTTGTAGCGAATCGTTTTTACAACTCACGGATATTTTTCATCGAAGGAGGAGATTATTTTGTCAGCGATTCTTTTTTCCTGGGTCGATTGAAAGAGCAATACCATCCTCAAGAAGTGATACTTTCACTCAACAGTACACTCAGTTTATTGTTCGTAGAACTGTGTGGCAGAAAGGGGCTTGGCGGGGGCTTACTCAGTTTCTATGGCCCTGAATTCAATGCACATTTGACACTCCATCCCTCTCATTATTCTTCGTTCGACAATGAGGTCTACCAACGCTTTACCCAACGAGAGATACTCGATGTATTCGAAGAATGTGGCTTTGACAAACAAAGAGCGTTTCTTTCCCCTCATGACGATGCTTATCTCCATCTTCGTAGCCAAACACCGAATCCATTGCCCGACCGAAAAGCGATTGATAAAGTGACGTTTGAGGCATTAAACTTGACACTGGGACAGCGGAATGAGATCTATTGGTCACTGTGTGAATTGGTCATGAGCCGATTGCATAAGGCATCTTCAGTTTGAATCGTGCGAAGCATCAAAAAGGGGTTGTCCGTGCTTGAAGCATGAACCCCTCGAGTCGTTTCACATTGCCTCGAACGGGTCATGTTCTGCCGAACCGGAGCGTACTTGCAGCGATGACCAACAAACAAAGTAATCTTGACGGAACGCTGTCTGATGAAGAAATCAAGTGGCTCGTACGCCGAGCAAAAGGTGGATTTGCTATCACCACAACTGCTGCAGCCAACGTCACTGAACACGGACGCGGTTGGGATGGAGAAATGGGTGTATGGGGCGACCATCAATTACCTGGCTTGACCAAAATGGCGACGCAACTGAACGAAACAGGAACCGTGAGCCTTGCTCAAATTTTCCACGGTGGCATGCGAGCCCCCAAATCACTCAACGGGGTTCAACCGGTTTCCGCAAGTGAGAATACCGAGGATGGAATGGATGGCTTATCCACTCGAGAATTAGCGCATGAAGAAGTACTTGAGATGATTCAATCGTTCACCGATGCAGCAGTTCGTTGTCAAAAAGCAGGTTTTCATGGTGTGGAATTGCACGGTGCTCATTCCTATCTCATCTGTCAGTTCTTGGGAAGCGAGACCAATCGACGAGAAGATGAATGGGGTGGGGATTTGATGGGCCGAAGCAAGTTCTTGCGTGACATTATCACTTCAGTTCGTAAAGCAACAGAAGCGGATTTCATCATCGGCGTTCGCATTTCACCCATCATTGAAAAAGCCGGAGTTTTCTTGCATGAAAGCCTCGAGTTGGCCGAAATTCTTTGCCAAATGGACATTGATATGCTTCACATCTCATGTTGGGATGTATTCCAAGGTGTTGAAGGAGATGAAGACGGACCAAGCCTTACCAAGCGATTCGCAGAAGTTGTTCCAAAGCACATTCCTCTGATTTCGACAGGTGGCATATGGACTTCCTCTGATGCACAATGGCTGATGGATGAAGGTGCAGATTTGGTTGGTGTAGCCCGAGTTGCGATTGCCCATCCCGACTGGCCAATGTATCTTGACAATCCAGATTATTCCCCTCAACGCCCGCCGTTCACTGAACGGCATTTGCTTGATGTGGATTTGAGTCCAGTGTTTGTTGACTACATGAAACGCTGGAAAAACTTCGTCCTTTTTTAGACTCAACAATTACAATGAATTGGAAAAAGTCTCTTCAAAAATCTGAAAGGGATGATTTATCATCTGTCGATATTTACGAAGTTTATACCCTGTGGTGTTCTTATGGATGTATTCCAACTTCGAGATACAATAGTTGACGATTATGGTCAATTTATTCGAAGTTTTCATCAAATTAAAGACCAGAGAATCCGTTCCAAAGTCGAGTCTGCGTTGGAAGATGGTTTGTTATGGCCTGAGGTTATGGTTCAGTTGAATCCAAATTTCAAACCAGGTCGTACTACGCAAGAACTGGTTGAGGCGGGATTGTTTACCCCTCAGGCCCTCCCCTGCTTTTCACGTGATGATGGGACGCCATGGACGTTTCATTCCCATCAAGATGAAGCAATCGTTTCTGCCTCACAGGGTCGAAACTATGTTCTGACAACAGGTACTGGCTCCGGAAAATCGTTGGCATACATATCTCCAATTGTGGATGCAATACTTCGAAATGGTAGTGGAAAGGGTGTTAAAGCTTTGATTATTTATCCAATGAATGCATTGATTAACAGCCAGGTGGAGGAATTGAAAAAGTTTCTCGACCCATCTATTCGGCCTGGAATCCCTAAAGTAACTTTCAAGCGATACACGGGTCAAGAGTCTGATGATGAAAAACAGGAAGTACTCAATAACCCTCCAGACATTCTTCTAACAAATTATGTGATGCTTGAACTCTTGCTCACCCGACCTCGAGAGCGCGTCTTGGTCGAAGCACTCCGAGATATTGATTTTCTGGTATTGGATGAATTGCATACTTATCGCGGAAGGCAGGGAGCGGATGTGGCTTTGCTCATTCGACGTCTGAAGTCAATGATTGGAGCTGAATCTGTTCAGTGCGTAGGTACTTCAGCCACCATGTCAACTGAAGGAGATAGTGATGATCAAAATGAGGCTGTTAAACAGGTGTCTGGGAAGTTGTTTGGCATAGATTCAGAAGCAATCGATGTCATTACTGAAACTCTCCTCCCGGCCACATTTTCAGATACTTCACTGGAATTTGAATCGTTGCGTTTGTCGGTTCAAGCCATGGCTGCAGGACTTGGGCCTGCAGATCAAATAGGTTTGCAAAACGATCCTCTTGCCCGTTGGATTGAAACGACTCTTGGCGTGGACTCCAACGGAGTGCGTCAATATCCAAGACCACTGAATCCTCCAAATTCACCTGACTCGGTCCTCTCACAGATGCCCACTTCTCTTTCTGAATTATTGGATCGGAAAACTGATTTAGGCCGCGAGATATGTTCAAACGCAATTACTCGGATTTTGGATGTTGGCAATAAATTGAGGACAGAAAGAGACCGACCATTTTTTGCTTTCAGATTACACCAATTTCTTACGAAAGGAAGTACAGTGCACGTTACAGCAGAAGCGGAAGATATTCGAGAGATTCATTTGAATGGCCAAAAGTATGCCCCAGGGACGGAGAATCATCGTCTTTATCCTATGGCATTTTGCCGGGAATGTGGCCAAGAGTATCTTTTGGTAAAGAAAGATTCAGGTCAATTTTCAGCTCGGGCTCCTGACGTGCGTGACGATAACAGAGAGAACGCAGGATATCTGTATGTGAACTCTTTGAATCCTTGGCCGGAAGAACCCTCGGAGTCATTGGAAAGATTGCCTTCTGAATGGCTGAATGAGAAGGGTAAGTTACCTTCTCATCGCCGTGATTGGCAACCGCTGCCGTTCCGAATCAATCCGAATGGGTCGGTAGGCCAGGATGGTTTGAGTGTTGCCTTTTTACCTGGAAAGTTTCGTTTCTGCCTTGATTGCGGAGTCTCATATGATCGAGCAGGTGGCATGAGTGACATCGGCAAAGTAGGTGCATTAGGCACTGAGGGTCGCTCGAGTGCTATTTCCATGATTTCTATGAATACAGTTCGCAGAATGCGAAAACCCGATATGGATTTACCTGAAGATGCAAAGAAAATGTTGGTATTCAGTGACAACCGCCAAGACTCATCCCTCCAATCTGGGCACTTGAATGATCTCCGGTTTGTTATTGCTCTCCGTGCGGCATTATACAGTGCGTTACATCAACATTCAGTAATCCGTGGAAGCGAAATACCGGGCCGAGTCGTCGATGCGCTGAATTTACATTCCTCCGATTTCGGTCGTAATCCTGATGCGAAGTTTGCCGCAGCGGATGAGCAAATACGTGCTCTACAAAAGGCAGTCGCTTACCATCTGCATTCTGATTTACAACGAGGTTGGCGTCTGACTTCACCGAACCTTGAACAAACAGGGCAAATGAAGATTGAGTATCTTTCTTTGGAAGATGTAGCAGCCGATGACGCCACATGGTCAAATCGCCATACCCTGCTTGCGGAAGCATCATCGGGAATAAGAGGGGTGATTTGTAAAACCTTGCTGGATCTTATGAGGCAGAAGTTAGCAATAAACACTGAGGAACTTGAAAAGACCCGTCAAGACGAACTCATTCGGTTAACTACAGACCAACTCAAGCACCCTTGGGCGGTTGACGATCCTGATGCAATGGTAAATTCGACTTATGCTGTAGCTATGCCTAAAAGTGCGATTAACGATCGTTTTGTTAAAGGCCTAGAACATATCACTGAGCGTGGAGGTTTTGGCCGTTACATGATGAGGTTGCTCCTACAAAACAGTGAACATGACTCACCACCTGCCACCGAAAAGCGACAGATTATTGTAGATCTCTTTGAAGCATTAACTGAAGTCGGATTACTCGAACAAACAGAACGTACGTCTGATGTCACTGGATACAGAATAAAATCAGGAACTATCTTGTGGACGCTGGGTGATGGCACTCCTTACAGAGACCCAATTCGTATGGCACAAGCAACTGAGGTTGATTTAGAAGCAAACCCATACTTCACCGAATTGTATGAAAATGCATCATCCGACAAAGTTTGGTCGATACAGGCCCATGAACACACGGCGCAAGTCCCTATGGATGAACGTGAACAACGGGAAGAGATGTTTCGAAACGGGCAACTTCCTCTTCTCTATTGCTCTCCCACGATGGAATTAGGCATTGATATAAGTGATTTAAGCGTCGTTGGAATGAGAAATGTACCCCCGACTCCAGCAAATTATGCTCAAAGAAGTGGTCGAGCAGGGCGTTCTGGTCAACCAGCATTAATTTTCACATACTGTTCATCAGGTAGTCCACATGACAGTCATTACTTCCGTAATCCAATGGAAATGGTCAGTGGAAAGGTACGACCTCCAACGCTTGAACTGAATAATGAAGATCTTATTGAATCTCACTTGAATGCAATTTGGCTTTCTATAGCGAATTTCGATTTCGGTTCCAGTCTTTCAGAAGTGATCGATATCGATGGAGAACAACCAACTCTTGAACCGCGTACTGGATTGTTGCAATTGCTCCGAGATTCTGAAATCCGAGGAAAAGCACAAACACTCGCCCGTCTTTCACTTGGCGAAGTTATTGCAGACTATGTGGGTAATACACTCTCGGTGGAGGAATATATTGCTCAACATATGTCACAAATCGAATCGAATTTCCGGAAAGCCGTTGACCGATGGGTTGGTCTTTACAAATCATCTCACCAACAAGCCAATATTCAACACAGAATTTCTTTAGACACCTCACAAACCGAACATGAACGAAATGCAGCGAATTCACGTAGAAACCAAGCACGCAGAATGCTGACACTGCTTACAGATAGTCGTTCTTCAATGAATGGAGATTTCTATACCTACAGATATTTCGCGAGTGAAGGTTTCCTTCCAGGATATAATTTCCCTCGGCTTCCACTTTCTGCCTATGTACCTGGTCGGAGAGGAGCAAATAGAGATGATTATCTGAGCCGTCCCCGATTCCTCGCTATTTCGGAATTTGGACCGGGTGCGGTTGTTTACCATGAAGGGGCTAAATACCAAGTTGAACGCATTACCCTTCCGTTGAGAGATGACGCAGAAGGGTTGCCTTTGGATACAATCGCAACCTGTTCCGAGTGTGGGTATCTTCATTTGGCAGAAGGCAGCGTAACGCCAGATCGGTGTGATAAATGTGATTCAATCCTTGGGGTTGCCGTAAATCGGATGATGGAAATGCAAAACGTCATCACGAAAAGACGAGATAGAATTACCTCAAGTGAAGAAGAGAGAACTCGACAAGGCTTTGATGTAGTTACGCGATATAAATTTGCAAATCGTCAAATACAGCGTGATAAAGTAATGACGATTCAAGCACCGACCTATGAACTTAATCTGCAATACGGCCATACAGCAGATATTTGGAGGATTAATCTTGGTTTGCGACGCAGAAAAGATGAATCGAACAGCGGCTTCATTCTTAATGTCAAAGAACAACGTTGGGCGTCAGTTTCAGAACAAAAAAGAGCCGACGAGGAAGATGAATCAACACTAGGCGATGCTTATCGCCGTGTAATTCCTTACGTAAAAGACCGTCGAAATATTCTCGTTATCACTCCCCAGTGGTCCTGCAGTAGTGAACAATTACTTACGCTTCAATCCGCATTCCGACGTGCAATACAGCATTTCTTCCGATTAGAGGAATCCGAATTGGTTTCAGAATCTCTTCCGAGTCGAAAAGATCCGAAAGCCATTCTCCTGTATGAAGCATCAGAAGGCGGCACGGGCGCTCTACGAAGAATAATCTCCGATGAAACGATTTGGCCCTTACTTGTCGATGAAATGAAATCATTAATGCACTTTGATTCGGATTCAACTGACATTGGTTCATCTCATCAACCCCCATGTGCTGCGGGGTGTTATGATTGCTTACTCTCATACATGAATCAACTCGATCATGAATACATCGACCGTCGTCTCTTAGCCCCTCACTTTGAAGAATGGAGCCAATCTGATGTCGAAATCAGTGGAGGGTCACATGATTATGACACCTATCCACTTCTCGCATCAAGATGCGAATCTGATTTAGAGCGGGTCTTCCTTGAACTCATACGTTCACGGAATAAGCGATTACCTGATGAAGCGCAGTATGCGGTTTCAGTAGCTCAAACGCGATTAGACTTCTTGTACCGAAATGGCAAGGTAGCTATACATATCGATGGCCCAGAGCATGATTCGGAATTCCAAAAAGAACGCGATTCATCTCAACGAGAGAGTTTAAGTCAACTCGGCTGGACAAACTTGGTGTTCCATCATTCACAAGTTGAAAACGGATGGATTCAAACAATAGAACAAAATGACTGGATTTTTGAGGTGAATGAATGACTGCAGCATACTCAATTGGATCTTTGGTTAAAGCACGTGGTCGAGACTGGGTTGTCCAACCAGAATCAGATGCAGATGGCTCATTTCTCATTCTTTCTCCTCTTGATGGTTCATCCCCTGTTCAAATTGGCATTGACACAGAACTTGAAGCGGTCGAACCTGCATCATTTACACTGCCTACTGTCCAAGAGGTTGAAGCTGACGGGGGGTCTTCCATTATTGGCAATCTCGCTCAGTCAAGACTTCTTCGTGATGCCGTCCGACTTTCTTTTCGAAATGCAGCAGGTCCTTTCCGAAGCCTCTCGAGAATCGGCGTAGAGCCTCGACCATACCAATTGGTGCCTCTCATGATGGCGCTTCGTATGGAGACAATACGTCTCTTGATTGCTGACGATGTAGGTATTGGCAAAACCGTTGAAGCGCTTCTCATAGCGAGAGAAATGATTGACCGGGGAGAAATTGATCGTTTCAGCGTTCTTTGTCCACCTCATCTTGCTGAGCAATGGAAAGATGCTCTTACTGAGCAATTTGGATTCGAGGATGTCACACTTGTTCTTGCATCAACCGCCAAACGATTGGAACGCCAATTAATCGACGGTGACGATTCAATATTTTTACAACATCCGATAACTGTCGTTTCACTTGATTTTATCAAACAAGAAGAACGTGCTGCAATGTTCTTGCGTACCTGCCCCGACCTCGTCATTGTTGATGAGGCCCATGGCTGTACGGAACGTGAAGGTCGTAGAGGTAACAAACAAATCCGTCATCAATTACTCAAATCATTATCGGAGAATGTTGAACAGCACCTCATTCTTGTCACTGCTACTCCTCACAGTGGCCACCAAGATGCATTTGCATCTTTGATGGGTCTTCTTTATCCAAGTTTTAAACAACTCGCACTCAAAGAGAACCCCTCTCCATCAGATAGAGCGCGAATAGCACAACATTTGGTCCAACGTCGGCGAGTCGACATCCGTCGAGATTTCGAGGATATGGGGACTACCTTTCCGACTCGTCTTGAACGAACTCACCACTACTCTTGGGGTAACCATAACCGAACTTTGTTCAATGATGTTGTGGCATGGTCTCAAGGGCGAATGAATGTGGCTGTTGACAAGCGAACAAAGCGAGTTCGCTACTGGTCCATGTTGAGTCTTATGCGGGCAATGGCATCAAGCCCTGCAGCTGCAATTGCTGGGCTTCAAACACGGCAAGCAACATTGCCTGATGAAGCGGATACATCAGTTCGACCTGATATGCAGGCTTCACTTTTCGATATGCAATCCGAAAATGGATTACGAGATGAAGTGCTTGGTGGAGATGAACTTGGCGTTGAATCGGAACATGAAATAGTCAATGGTTTCATCTCACGTTTTGAAAGTTCAGCCCTTGACAAAGACCCGAAGGTGTTGGAACTTATCAATATCATTAAAGCCGAACTAAAATTAGGCTTTTCTCCAATTATATTCTGTCGTTTTGTCCCTACTGTCGACTATTTAGTCAAACAATTAACAGCAGAATTACCGAGAGGTATAAAGATCGAAGGAATCACTGGACGTTTACCTCCGGGAGAACGTCTTCGAAGAGTTGGAGAGTTTAGTCAAGTAGATAAATCGAAACGGGTTTTAATTTGTACCGATTGCCTTTCAGAAGGCGTGAATTTGCAGGATGATTTTACTTCAGTCATCCATTATGATTTGTCATGGAGTCCAACAGCTCATGAACAACGGGAAGGACGAGTCGACCGATTCGGTCAATTAAGTCCAGACGTTCACGCCATTGCCCTTGTTGGAGAAAACAACATCGTCGACGGCATTGTGTTGAACACAATTATAGAAAAACAACGCACCATACGAAAAGCGCTTGGAATAAGTGTCCCGGCTCCGAATGCTATGGAAGCAATAGATACTGCTATTGCAGCAGGATTTCTTAGTTCTGAACTCCAAACAAAACAATTAACACTCTTTTTTGAAGAAGAAAAGCATCAGGAGTATATTGAACAAGAATGGACGGATGCAGCGGAACGTGAATCAAAACGACGTTCAATCTTTGCTCAAGGGACAATTCATGTTGATGAAGTGAAACACGAGGTGGCAGAAGTCCGTGAAGCTCTTGGTTCGCCCCAGAGGGTCGCTGATTTCCTCGCAAGCACGATTCAATTTTATGGTGGGCAACCTAGAAGAGATGGAAACCATATTACCTTTACCTCGGCACCTTTAGATCCAAATTTGAAAGCAATCCAAGATTGGAAAGCCGAAGTGAAGTATGCGATTGTTGATGATTTAAGCCCTGTTCAACAAGGTTTTGAACGAATTGTTCGTACAAGTCCAGTTGTTGAACGTTTGGCCAATCAAGTTATGGGAAGCAGCCTTGACCAAGTTGGTCAGGGATATGGGCGTCGACTGTCTGTAACTCGTACGAACTCGGTCAACAAACGGACAAATATTCTCCTTGCCCGAGCGCGATTTAGTCTCACGACAACCTACCGTCAAAAAGAATCAACAGTTTTGGTTGAAGAACTTATCACTCTTGGATTCCATGGTGAACTTGACAATCCTCAATGGTTGAATGAAGAAGAAGTATCTCCTCTTTGGGACGCGCAAGCCGACGGTAATATTCCTCTGGGCCAAGCGGAGGCCATTCTCAAGCCATTACTTTCCCGAATCCACCAAGGTGTTCTTGAACAACCCCTGCGATTAGAGGCCGAACGTATCAAACAACGCGTTGAACAATCCCACTTAAGAGTTCGAGCAGTCCTTTCCGAAAAAGGTTCTTTAGAAGTTCATTTACATGAGCCTATGGATATCTTATCGCTTTCTATCCTTCTTCCGGAGGTGAAATTAGATGATTGAAGATTTTAATTGTATAACGATTAATGGAGGTATGTTTTCTGCTGAGTTTTTAATCAAGGTTGCTGATGGTGATGCAACTATTGAAGGTACGAATCCGTCAACCTATGGACATCAAGACTCCCGTGATTTGAATAATTACATATCAGCACTTTGGGGTGCTGCGTGCCATACTTGGAATACGCTGGGCCAGAAGGCAATTGAAAATGAAGAAGTTGCAACGCACAGCAAATCTTTCATCAAGCGTTTACTCTCTATTATCGAAATTAATGTTGGCACAACAACCTGTCCAACAAGTGGAGATCGGCCACAGATTTGGCGTCAAACTTTGGGCTCTGTCTGGCATGTGGTTGCCGCTGGTGCACCATTGGATGAAAGAAGTGAAGCTGTGGGGGCAAGACGTATATCCCCTCACTCATTGGTCCAGGGGCATTTAAATTCGGAAAATGACCATCAATGGGGCGTTGTATCCAACGGCATCCAATTTAGGATTCTTCGCTCGAACAACCGGCCAAGCGTCACCGAGTCTATAGAGTTCGATTTACAGAAAATGTTCTCGGAACGCCACTTTGGTGACTTCAAAATGTTCTACATGATGGTTCATGCATCTCGCTGGCCTTCCAATGCTCCTGAGGATTCTCCATCATGGTTGGATTCATGGTACAAAGCATCTGGTCAACAGGGGATGTCCGTGTTGGCAGATCTACAATTATGTGTGGAGAAGGCCGCTGAATGTTTTGGTTCTGGATTTGTGCGACTTTCTGCAGGTAATATCGAATTCCGACAAGCTCTCCGTGACCAGCCAGGTCTCGCTGATGAAATGCAACGGCAACTTATGCGTTTCATTTACCAATTAATTTTCATCTTCGTTACCGAAGATCGTGACATCTTACTCGTAAAACCGAGTGAGCAAATGGGAGAAGAGCAAGTCAATGCTGTTGAACAAGCCCGTATGCGCTACGAGACATCGTATTCGACATCTCGCCGTCGTTCAACGCTTCATCTTCACAGAATGGACAATCACTTTGATGGCTATGAAGAACTGAAAGTCATTCTTTCTGGATTAAGAGGCGGCTATGATGGCCTTGCATTACCGGCATTAGGCTCATTTCTTTTTTCAGAGAACTCGACACCTCTTCTTGACCCGCTGCGCATGCTGAACCGCGATTATATTGCGGGACTTCACAAACTGTGTACATTCATGAGAGATGGACAGAACCACCGCGTT
>Ga0209830_10002429_pt1 | contig 15051 bp, 27 predicted proteins | sample ArcticOcean_MG_C_12_FD_187439 | JGI IMG/M metagenome (GOLD analysis project Ga0209830, IMG submission 187439) | Marine microbial communities from western Arctic Ocean - ArcticOcean_MG_CB8_130 (SPAdes) (version 2) | ecosystem: Environmental > Aquatic > Marine > Oceanic | place: Arctic Ocean...
ACGCCTAACTTTCCATCCCGTTATTCTAAGTTTAGAACTTATGGCGTGTTTTTACACCGATAATTTTATCACCTGTGTTAAGGTCATTATCAAAATTAACTTCACCATAAGGCGTAATACCAAAGGAATCAGTCACATCAAATGTATATCCTGCGGCAAGTTCAATATTAGAAATCTCTTCTTTATCCCAACTGAACTTTGGTAGAGCTGATAATTTAAACCCTTTAATTCCAGCAACAATACCAAATTTTGTGGTAGTTGTTTCCTTCGTTGTGTTACGTTCAGTGTCGGTCACAAAAGACATGTCAATATTTGATACAGCAGGCAGAACTGCTTTATCTCCTGCCATTGCAACAGTTGAAATACTGGTTGCAAGTGCAATTCCGATAATTAGTTTCTTCATTTGTTTTAGTCTCCTTTTAAAAGTTGAGGGGCTAACCATTGGCCCCTCGCGGATGTATTATGGCATCACCCATTAGTAGTGGTATTTAGTTAGACACCCTGTGCAATAGCACGATATCCAGCAGCAACCACAGAACGTGGTGCAGTACCCAAACGGTACTTGCTGTAGGTCTGTCCATCAAACGAGCTAACCCGCTTGTTGAGATATACAGGGTATCCCTGCATACGAAGGGAACTAACCAAAGCGCGAGCGTTCTTAACGCCATATCGTGCGCTGATTTGTTTTGCAGTAAGTTCAGTACCGTTTTCGAGAGCGGCAATAACCTTAGTTGCCTTCGTAGTTGTAGTCATAGTCATGTAGTAATTCATCCTTTCAAGATGATGTTTTTGACAATATTGTCAGACACAAAGTGTTTCGTTTGAATTTCACAAACTCATCAGTGACATTATTTACAGAGTATAACATATTAATATCTATTTGTCAATACCCTTTTTGAATAAAGTGGTAGGTTATTCTGTTACTAGGAAACCCACCGAAACCCTATCCAATTACGCTGCTAGAGCGAAATCTTGAGATGCAATATTATCGTTTGCATTTACTAATTTGACCTATAAGGCGGTCAATCCACAATTCTCCACTCATCCGGCCCTGCCTGTCGATCCTATTTCGCCCCCATCAAAAAGAGATTTTACCATAACCAAGAAGCAAAGCAATAATACCAGCTATCAATATAATATCAGCACATATGCTCCATGTAATATATAATCTAAACATTGCTACCGATATTTTTTTTACAAGAGGGTTCTTCATCTGAATCCCCCAATATTTCTAACACCATAATAATCTCCTTTTGGTGGAGGCGCGGGGTACTGCCCCCCGGTCCAGTTCAGTTTTCAATTCGTATCATCAAATTGTATCTTATTTATACCACACGGGAGCTAATAAGTCAAGTACTTTATTGGCATTCCTTTAATTTTTTCTGTGATAGGAATTTTCACCCCATTCATACCTTGACTAAGAATACACATTTTATCACCCACTAGTTCTACCACTGTAGTTGTTCCAGTATTCTCGTTCATCCAAAATCCAACACCAGTTTTGTGTTCTGATTCCATCCATGCAGCTGCGGGAACCTCATTAAACTCTTTAATCTTTTTAAGAACTTGTTTTATAGGCCCACATACCACAGGTTTATTTACCATCACAAAATCCGGTAAGTCTTGTAAAATTTCTGGTTCTGGAATTGTGTCTTGCGCTAAGGTTTGACTACCCATTAACAGAAACACTGCCAGTACTGCTACTAGATGTTTCATTCTGTTTGCTCCATTCTGCAACGGTTTCCACTAGAGCATCAAGGTATTCGTGTTTGTCTCTTACAAATTCTTGGACAGTTCCATCTTCTGTTACTACTAAAATTACTACTTGAGAGATTTCTATGCCAGTTCGTTCTCCGAACATCTCTGCATATGCAGAACCTTGAATGTAATAATTCTCATTCCATTCATCTTTACGCTCTTTGGTTGATGTCTTGAAGTCGATAATCGACGGCACCCCATTGTACTCTGCAATACAATCAACCCTTCCCGCTACCTTATATTTATCACTATAGAGTCCTGCTTCTTGAGCATAAATGTTATCTATATTGCATAGAACAGACTTTAATTGACTAAAAAGACAATATGGCAAGAAATTCTTCTTGTGTTCTGCCCATTCCTTGGGAAAATTAGACTCCGTGTTGTTAAGGTAGTCCTCACACATATGGTGAACCTTGGTGCCACGATTAGCAGCAGTCCGTGCGACATGGTTGGCAACTTCATTACCCACCCTCTTACGCCACTCCATCAGCCCCTTCTTGTTACGGACTGATAGGACCGTTGTGATTGATGGATACTTGTTACCCTCTGGTGTTGCGTATAAACGTACACCGTTATTGTTAGTTGCTGTTATGGGTTGCAACTCTACCCCTACATGATTAAACATTATTTATCTGACTCTTTACCAATTTTATCAATATCTTTTTTCTTTAAATATTCTATAGAATATTCATCAGGAATTTTACCAAAACCCACAATACGATCCCATTGTCTTTGGGTATAATAATTTGGAAGTTTTAGGTCTTTATCCATTTTTCATTATGCCAAGGCGCGGATTCTCGCTACTAGCCTATCTGCTCGATTGGTTACCTGACGATACCAACCGCTGTCTACCATCTCATCTGCGGCAGCATTCCAATCACGGGAATCCACACCACGTTTCATACCCTTAAATTTGCTCAAACGGGGGCGGCCCATATTGAACATCATATTGGCAATTACTTGTTGAGCTTCCTCTGGCAAATCGTCAAAGTCTTCATAAAGGATGTTGCAGTCTGACAGGACGTTTTCGCAATCCTGTTCGAAGGCTTCAATGACTCTGGACTCACTGACGGGAGTTCCGATTTCATCAACATATTCGGGGTCAGACTCAAGGACCAAATGGCCCACGCCAAAAGTAGCATAACCAAGATGGTCATTATATACCTCATATTTCACACCCTCATCGATTTCTAGTTGTTCTCTAAGTTTTTCTAAATCCATTTCTTTAACCTCTTCCTAAGTATATGTAATTCATAGATAGCCCAAGACCACAGACCTATTATTAGACTCACCGTAAACAAATAAAATATTTCCATTATTCCATCCCTATGCCCAGTTTAATTTTATTAATGAGATAAGAACGTACAAACCCACTCCGTACAATGTCACCAATGGTAAACTCAGTACAGTTAAACTCATCCATCTCCTCAAGAATTCTGAGGAAGTCATGTAATCCATTTTTTTCGTTTGTCCTCTGTAAATCAGATTGATCAAAGTCACCACAGAACATAATCTTTGAGTCTTGACCAACACGGGTGACAATAGTATCAAGCTCATGGAAGTTCATATTCTGACATTCATCTACTATAATGATTGCGTTATCAAATGTCAACCCCCGTAGAAAAGAAGTTGACAGAAAGTATAGTGTACCCTGCCCCTTGAGGCGGTCATATAGATTAGTGAATGCCTGTTCGTTGGGTTGCTCAAACATGAACTGAACCATGTTCTGATATGGCACTTGATAGAGTGCAGCCTTGTCTTCCTCATCACCGGGCAGAAAACCAATTTCCCGTGTAGGAATAAGAGAGCGAACCAAAATTACTTTCTCGTACTTGGTCTTCAAATCCATGACTGCTTGCAATGCAAGAAACAATGCACTAAACGTCTTGCCTGTACCCGCAGCACCAAATAGAAATTGGTTCTTACCCTTCTTGAACGACTCAAACACCACCTTCTGATTATCAGTAATGGGTTTAACTGCCACCAGATTGGTGTGGTTGATCTCTTTGTTCTTCTTCTTAGCGCTTGCCATTATATATCCTTAAAAATTGGGGGAGAGGGGGTTCCAAATGGGCCCCCTCTCTGACGCATAGCCGGAGTGACTTCCCAGCTTCCATTGACGCTGTGCATCAGTGCTGAAGTTTGATTTCTCGGCCGCATCAATTCTATTTATACTAAAATACATTATGTTTTTTACTATAATGATTTCTTTCTATTTGCAGAGAAACCATCACGAGCAACTGTCTTTGCATGTTTACTAATTGCGTTTCTCGTTTTGATTTCTTTATGAGTTTGTGTGCTACCGCCAAACCTATCTGCAAGAGGAGAGCCAGGATGTGCCCCAGCAATTCGTTGCATGTTCTCAGTGAACCCGCCATCTACCTTTGGACCTGCGCCCATAATATGGTCACCAACAACAATAAACCCGCCGGGAACCTGACTTATTTCGGGATTGTTTTTGAGATAAACTTCACGTTCAGAATTTGACATCATGTCATCCCATTGCTCTTCTGTCTTGCTATCATAAAATGTATAGGTTGGCATTATATTTCCATCTCCAATTGTTGAGGATGACTGCCAAGAGCTGCCACCTTACGTTCTAGTTCTTCTATTCGTAGATACAAATCTCGTTCGATGCTAGTCAAGCCGGTGCGGGTTCCCGGTCTGGTAGTAACCACTTTATCTTCACGCATTCGCCGTCCCATGTAATCCCAATAACTCTCTCTCTGCATTGAACCACTCCGGTATATCTCTGCGTTTCCACTTTGCAAAACCTGACTTCTCAACTATATAGTAAGTTTGATAAGCAAGCACTGCATCATCACCTTTGCAGTAATCAGGCATACATTGGGGTGGAGCAGCCCAAGGAGTATCGGTGAGTTGTATAGCGGGCATGTTATCTGGTGTTTTATCCAAAGCATCACGCAATCTGGATGTGGCATGTGTTTTATCATAACGATAGGTATACTCATCCATTAGAGCAACATAATGTTCCCACAACCACCGATAGTTCAACTCACTGGAACGAACCCAAATGGTACTAGGATGGTTCTTATGAGCCAACTTGTATAGCCCCATCTTGTTAGCATATTCATCACCGTCAAGAACACGATGAGCAGTAGAGAGCATCTGTGCGCTCTCCAGTATCATCTTGACTACATGCTTGTCGCACATCATCTGTGCAGCAATAACGGGGTCACGGTCTAAATAAAATATATTCATTCTTCTTTCCTTGTATCATTCAATAGTAGTATCTTACCTTGTTTTTCATCTAATGTCAAGACCCTTTCGGACTCAATCATATCAATAATAAGAGTAGTAATGCTGACTTCCTTACCCAGATCACCAATCCTCTTCTGCAATCTTTCTAGGGTTTCCTGATAATATTCTATCTCCTGCTCTTTACGCAATCGAGTCTCAATCAAGTCTGTCAGTGATATTATTTCTGCCATGATAATCTCTCTACCATTGCACTCTCAGCATAACACTGGAAGACGACAATCGGTCTAAGTTCGAAACACTGTTTAGATATAGGTTGTCCCTGATGCAGTTGATCACAACTAAACATCATCAATCGATTAGGTTTGTACTGCACAAGAGTATCCCCAACCAACGTACCACCACCCCACTCAGGTTTCCAATCTAGTTTTGGATAATATATCATGGTAAAGTCAGAAGCGTCATAGTGCGATTGTTGCTCTAAACCGTGAGTATGACCAAGAAGGTAACATTTTTTAAGACTATCCAAACCTTTTAATTCTGTTGCATCAAGAAGGTCTTCAAGTATGTCATCAATGAAAGGTTCCCCATCTGAATACCAGTGCTTGTTAACCAAAGGCGGGGTTACCGGCTGATATTCAAATGTCCAAGATAGAAGCGATACACAGTTATGAATGTATCGGGATTTTCGCTCAGACAAAACATCATCAAATATTTCAATCATGGATTTCTCCTACCCTTTGGAACATCCCAAACAAAAGTTAAGCGATCAACATCACCATTATTATATGACATATGTATTCGTTTATTATCAAACCAAAAAAATGTGCCGGGGTCTATCTGGTGAGATTCATCTTCAACTGTATATAGATAAGTGCCCTGTAACGATAGGTGATACCTATCTCTTGTTAGGTAATAGTCACCCTCATCAATGTGTCGCCCCAATGTCTCACCCGGCTTCAATCTAAAGAACGCTGCCCGTGAATGTCGATGTAGCCTATAAGACTTCAACCATTTTCTGATACCGGGATAACGGTAGTACATAGGAGTGTTCTGTTGTAACTCAGTTTTCTTCGGGTCATCATCAGCGTTCTTCACTGCGGCCATTGTGAGAGGTAGGAATCCATACGGTTTCGTATCTCCAGCAGCACCTTGTAGTGATCCTGCTACAGCCCAATCCTCATCCTTGATATCAGCGAGAATATCACTTACGTCAATGTTCTTCTCAATAAATCTAAAGTGACTCATTTTTCCCATCGATAAAATATATGATCCTGTATCTCTACAGTCTTCGTCTTAGTCTTTGCCCAAGCAGGCGATACATAGTCAGCATGGTAATGAGTTGCACCACCAGTGATATCTAGGAAGGAAATCTCATTGTCCAAAATTGCGTCTGCAAGATTATACATCCTATTATATATCTTTTTATTTCGGGGCGTATCACTCTTACCGTCACAGAACCAGCTGAACTGACACCTATTTTTAACAGGGAACCTAATCTTCGGGTCTTGCCATGATGCGCGTGTAGGCCCCTGTTCTACCACCTCACAGATGGTATTGGGGTATCTTTTATCATTAACGCGATTCAATACGACAGCAGTAACCGCAAGTTCTCCTGCGATACCCTGACCTCTTGACTCATGATACATGTTGAGTGCAAGACACTCGGTAGACCTATCAGGAATGTTTGGTAATTGTGATTGGGGGACTGCAATCACCAATCCAATGATTGCTGCTTCAAGACCGTTCACATTTCACCCATTTGTGTGGTGAGATACTGTTTGGCGTACTTAGTTGCTTCGTTGCTCTTGAAGTACATACCAACGTCCTCAATCACCTCTTCGATAGTGAAGTCATCTTCCTTCATGGTGAAGCTGTTGCCATCGGAATGATTATCATAAAAGTATCCATTACAGAAATCTTCGATGTCCATCATCCAGTTATTCATCTTACTCATATCACATATTCCTCTTTAAATTTTTCCAATAGTCCACCCTGCATCGCGTATGCCTCAATCTCCCAAGGCTCATCATCGTATGCAGTCGTCTCATCATAGACCTTGCCCATGTACATCTTACGAAATCCATCAAGGTCTTTCATCTTGCGTGTGGCAGCCTGCCATACATGAACCATTTCATGACACACAGTCTCAACCAGTTCTTCATTATCAAAGGATTTATCAATGTCAATGTAGAAGTCTCGTTTATTTTCACCTTCGTAACACCAACCAACAACCTCTTCATTTTTAATGTTTTTGAGGTTGATTTCAATCTCAAGGGTTCGCATACGAGGCATCAACTCACTGATGCAGAAAGTAACGGCGCTCTCAACAAGAGCCCGTTTCTTCTTCGTGGAACCTATAACATTGATGTAGTTCATATCTCAACCCCTAAAGTACGACGAGGGCAAACCACCCTGCCGCGAATAGAGTTAACATAAACATGGTTTCAATAGCGATTGTTGCAATCTTCTTCATAATCAATCTCCTATATTAAGTAAAGGGGGCCAGTCCAGTTGATGGTGTAACCACCGTCGAGGATGTTACCCCGAGCAGCGTTTCGAGCAGGAGCATTATATCCCGCTGCCATCAGAAGGTCACCCTTCTTGAACTTCTTATCATTGTCAACATTGACAACGAAACCCCAAACGCCAGAACCCTTTTTGATGACCTTGATGTACTTGGTTCCCACCGTGTAGGTGATTTTCTCGTTGAACTCAGCAATCATCTTCTCGTTGATTTCCGTCAGGGCGTCTAGACCGTTGGCAACAGCACACTGTGTGGTCCAGTTAAGGTAATCTTCTTTGATGTTCTCAATCAAGGTGTTCATTTCGTTGTTCATGTCTCTTCCTTTGTTTTCTCAGTTTATACCTAAGTATACATCAAACAACAGGCTTTGTCAACAAAAATCGTAGCGTCTAAGTCATTGATTCTAAAGGATTCTCAAAAAAAGTTACCCTGCGGCTAGTCCTTTAGACTGAGGATAGTCAGATTGTTCGATACGTCTGTAATCATCATCCCAATCAAATGCTTCCTTGACCACGTTATCAGATAGGCCCTTGTACTTACGGTGCAATTTCTTGTCTTTTGCAGCAACCAACAGGAGAGCCTCATCCTTGTGAAGTCCCTCAAGCATCTGCACGAACATCAACTCACGTTTGTTTTGAGTGAGTTGTGGGTTACCACCCTTAATGAAGTGATACAACTTGCGTACCTCTTGGTGAAGCTGAGTATGTTCTGTTCCCTCTGGAGCATCATTCTCCCTGTACGGTACATCACCATCTGGTAGTTCCCAAACAATCTTAGGGTCAAAGGACGACTTGCAAACCATGCGAAGTGCATCAGTCTGATACTGCCTCAAAAAGCTTACCTTTTCCTTCTTTGTTTTCATTTTAGAAACCTGTGTCAAAATCTCTGCAAAACTGCGTGTATATGTGTCTATCGCCATTAGAATTCTCCTATCGATTCAACGAGGTTACGCAACCTCTTTTGTGTAAAATAATTTAGTAGTTTGCTGCGGTCACCTTCTGGTGCTTCTTTGTACTCTTTCAATATCTCAAAAAATAACTCTGGTGGTGATTCCCCCAAATCAATCAGCTTCTTGTTCCTCTGGTAGTTACGTTTGACTTCATCGTTGGGAAAATCCCCAGCAACCATAGATTGAATTTTCTTTCTACTTAGGGGTTTCTGTCGGATACCATCCACAAAGGTATTATCTGGAGATAACACATTAGGAACACCGTCACTGCTATCACCCTTTAGAACATGCTCATCCAGATAGATGTGTGGATCAATGCCGTTTATAAATTTCTTGGTGATTGGGCTATACTGTGTTACATTACGGAACTTCTGCAACTGAATGAAATCCTTGTCACCGGACAGGATCAACGTCTTACCGTTATCAAACTCCAACTCACCAGCAAGAGCAGCAATGATATCATCTGCTTCTGCACCATAGACCTCTAAGTATTTGTATGGGAAAAACTCTTTCAGTTCAGCCTTGATTGCATTCAACACTTCGAAGATAGCATCCCAATCATTAGAAGAAGATTGTCTCCCCTTTTTACGGCTGTGCTTATATTCAGGATAATAGTCCCTACGCCAATAGTGCTTGGAGTCATAACACAGGACCAACTCACCATATTCATCGCAGAACTTCATACGATACATGCGTAGGGAATTGAGAATCATATGACGAACCATATCCTCATCGGGTGCAGTTTGCTTTGTCATGTGCAAATGCATCATTACGGATGCAACTGAAATCTGGTTCATATCAACTAATATCATAATTATTCTTTCGTTCTATTTATAACTGTTGCATTGAAACTCATCATGCGGCGTTCACCCTCTACTGAGAAGGGATACACAAGATGCTTTAGCCAAGCGGGAAATACTAGAAACTTTCCCACTTCTGGTTTGAATTTTAAATTGTCAGATCGAAATGATTGGTTTTCACCAAATGAATATTCTATCAATCCCCTTGCAGGATAATGATCCTGAAAATCTTCTTCCCACTCATCATTCATACCCTCTGGCACCTTGAGATATATACCACCAGAGAAGTCTCCATTGTGATGGTGCATTGGATTGAAGTCACCAGCATATTGACTAACTACCCAGCTTTGAGTCAGATGAATATTGTAGATAGTTGGTTTCTTTCCAGTACCCATTCGAGTCCAAGGGTTATTTCTTTTCTTATCAATGTGGTGATTTAGATAATCAAGACAACCCTGTTTTATAATTTTAGACAAGAATAATTTATCAGCTGGATCAGTGACAGGAATTAGAATTTCTTTATTCACTTTACCAACAAGCTTATGTGACCAATCCCACTCTTGACTCTTTTTTTCACTAGAGAGAACACTATCAGCCACATCATTTACAATTCTTACAAACCTATCTGGTACAGTAGTCTCTAGGATTGCTGGACTAAATGGTTCATGAAATTTTGGGAACTTCTTAGTCATCACTATCTTCCTCTATTAAATTTGCAAGTTCACTTATTGTATTAAAATCAACTTCCGTTTCGTATGAGTCACCAGATTCCATAATATCAACAAACTCTTCTACAAACTTATGTGTTGGATGATACATTTTCATATCTCTATGAATAGAACCCTTAACCAACTCAATGAGCATGGCCATATCACGAATGAAATCTTTCTCACCAACAGCAATACCATTCTCACTCATTGTATGAATCATCTGTACCATCAAACTCTGAGTAAGTTCTTCAGCAAACTGAAGGTCATGATGAAGTTCAAGAACATCCTCATCAGGAAGTTTTACTTCTCTTACGTTTTTTGCTGACCACGGGCCCTTCACTACGTTGTCCGGTGGTGTTATCTCTTGGTCGCTCATATCCAGTATCCTCTTCAAACATTTCTTGTGTATAGGTTCCACCCATGTCAGAGTAAAAAGTTCCTACATTTCTTTTTGGTTGACCCTTGCGTGGGCCATACCAGTAGTAAGCAAGTGCATGACATCTGTTGCGAATCTTACCTTGTTGTTGTTCACCATAGAACATATCAGCCCAATCTCCACTACGAAGATATGTTTGCATATTACGAATATAACCCTCATGGTCAGCAAGTCTTGCTTCTGCACCCTTAATATTTTGACGAACGGCTGCCCGTTCAGACTTAGCTAAGTCCTTCTGAACCTTAATCCAGTTCTTAACTTTAGCAGGACTCAACTGGTGATCATCAGGAAGTTTCCGTAGACTTTCATGAATGTTAGTTTGACCATAATCAGGGTTCTTCTCTGCTCGAACTTTTCTTGCCTTTGCAAGACGTTCTGATGCTGCAACTTTCTGGTCATCAGACATAGGTTTACGAGGTTTACGTTTCTTAGGCGATTTCCACTCACTGTTGTCTGTGGTAGCAGTTATCTTCTTCTTGCGTGGCATTGGATTAGTATCCCTGTTCTTCCATTCGTTTTTCAAGATTACGTTTCTGTCGGCGTTTAGATGCAGCACGGGCGTGTCGCTTCTTCTCACCCTTCGATACATAATGTTCTCGTTCTCGTAGTTCATTAAAGAACCCATCTTCGGTGAGTTTCTTTTTCATAATCCTCATCGCCTTGTCAACATTATTATTTCGTACTTCGATTCTCATGTTATCTCCTCATCCTTGCAATCTCTGTTGCAAGTTCTTTATTGTCCTCAAAAATAGGGACACTGTTAGATTTATGCATCGTGGCAATACCGATAAGTTTGCGTTCACCACTATATACATTTGGTTTTGGTTTAGACATTGTTGGCCTATAGAACTGGTCGGAGTTAGAAGATTCGAACTTCTGACCCCCTGCTCCCAAAGCAGGTGCGCTACCAGGCTGCGCTAAACTCCGTGATTGGTGGAGACGAGGGGAATCGAACCCCTGACCTGATGCTTGCAAAGCACCCGCTCTCCCAACTGAGCTACGTCCCCCGATACCCATCTTCTTTAAAAACTTTGCGTGTTTACGTTCAGCCTCTAGGACAGAGGCTGACTTCTTTTTCTGTTTGCGCTTGCGTGTATTCGTGGTCGAATAGTACACAGGCAATAAATGCATACCGCTCATAATTCTAACTATATACTAGTGATTGAAATTTGTCAAGGTTCCTTGGACTACCAACGTGCCTTTTTAACCATCCGACACCCATAACGCATTACAGTGCGATAATCACCCCAACGGTTCTGACGTAAATGTGGGTAACGCTTACAAACTTCAACCCACTCATATGAGCGGCGAGTGTGCCGATGATGACGGTGGTGGCCACGACGATATTCTCGACGGGGTGATTCCACAATAACCTCTGTATGATTGTTATCATGGTTACTAGCAATGATAATACCGAATACCGTACCAAAGATGGCCGGACCAATCCAATCGTTACCTGCTTTTGCCGCTACGGGCGACATAATCATCGCTGCAGTGGCAATACCAATAAATAATTTCTTCATAACTCCCTCTTTTCTCAGTCTATATTTTAAGTTACCATACGAAACAAGATTTGTCAAGCAGTTTCTTTAGATTCTTTAACTGCTTTTGCAATTAATTCAGAAATAGGCACCAACTCTTTGTCGCCATCCTTATCCAAAGACGTTGCAACGAAACCCTCCGTTTCGAGGGTATCAAGCATAGACCCAACGATATCCTCAACAGCTGGCTGTGCAAAATAGTATCCTGCATAATATGCGGCACCGATAGCACCCAGTGCAAGAAATGTGTGAAGGTATACATCCATAATCATATTTATATCTTTCCTTATAACCAATCTACAAGCAGATAATAACACGTTGTAAAGGGTTTGTCAAGCACTAAATCACATTTATTTCACTTTGTTGTAGCGCAGTTCCTCCACCTACTATAGTAATATTCATAATTAAAATAATTCCCTTATTGCTTTTAGATACTCTTTATGTCCTAAAGTTTTTATTGAGTTTTCGAAATAATGTAATTCGGAAATTGTACGCTCTGCATCTTCCTTCACATAATCATAATTACTATCATACTCGTTTTTAATTGAATTTCGATCAAATATATCTAATCCGTTTAATACTAAAATATGATTGCTTGCTTTGAACAACACATAATTAGATAAATTATTAAAATCCTCGTCTATAGGTAACTTATGTTTCCACATATTTAATTTTGCCTTCAATGATTCTGGTAGCTCTATATTAGACACATCTTTCCAAAACTGTGTATCGTTCTTTTTTGTAATATAATGAAGAATAATAAAATCTCTAATATTTTCCATTATGTCATTAAATGAAGAATTGTATCTATCAATAACACTTTCGTTATAATTTGTTATTCTGTGCATTAATAAAAATGCTTGTTGTATAGATGTTCCGATGGATGTTGCTTCTAATGGCTCAACAAAACTTCCACTTATGCCGATAGCACAGCAGTTTTTAATCCAAACACGATCTACGCATCCTGAATCAAAATTAAACTGCTTGCCTACGTCTATACTATGTCCAAAGTATTTTTCAACTTCTTGTTGTGCTTGTTCTTTAGTAATATAATCACTGTCAAAAATATAACCGTTGCCATATCTGCCCCAAACTGGGATTCTAAATAACCATCCTGCATCCATTGCTTTAGCAAGTGTCCATAGATTATAATTTTCGCTGTCGGGTGTTTGAAAAGTAATAGCAGATTTCATTTTAAGGTACTTACTGTATGATTGCCACTTAGCACCTAATTTATCAATCAGTAATCTTTTAAATCCAGTTGAGTCTATAAAAAAGTCGTAATTATATTCTCTTGTGCCTACAATACTTTTTATAGAACCATCTTGTGATAACTTAACATCATTAATTTCATCATCAATAATATTAATACCCATTGACACTGCTATGTTGATAAGAAATTCGTTAAGTTTATGAGTATTAAAATGAAACTGTGGAAATGGAATTTCTTCTGGCTTATTTAAAAACCAAGAATTTATTTTATTATCCCATATAGTTTTATAATTTAAATAATCTGCATTTTCAGCAATTTGTTTAGCATACACATAATTATATTGAGCAAATTTTTCATTGAATTTTGCTAATACGCAATGTAGATAATCTTTCTCTCCCCATCCTTCAAACATAATGCCTGATTTGTAAGTAGCATCACATTGCTTTATTACATCATATGGGTTGATATTCATAAATTGTAAATATTCATTAAAGTGTTCGGTACTACCTTCGCCAACGCCAATAATTCCAATTTTTTTAGAATGAATTACGTCAACTTGAATGTTTAGTTTTTTACGAAGTATTGTTGCAGCAATTAATCCTGCTGTACCGCCACCCACGACTGCTATACTTTTTACATTTTTCATAATACGTTTTCTTTAATCTCTTTTAATATTAATTTTTTGTGTCGAAACATTTCTACAAGCAGATAATAACACGTTGTAAAGGGTTTGTCAAGCACTAAATCACATTTATTTCACTTTGTTGTAGCAATGAATACACCATTCCAATCTGGTTCGAGTGGTTGGGTCTTCATAAACTGACAACGCTCAATCCACATAGTATAATAATTTCTCATTCTTCCATCAAATTCTATACTCAGATCATTGCATAGTCTGATTGCGTGATCAAACTGTTGGTTGCTATAATATTCGTGCATCTTGATGTGTTGACTTTCTGCTATACCCCAATTGGTATTCTTCATCATCCAATCCATCTCACTCAGGACGGTGTAGATACGAATACCAATGGTCTTACCCTTCACTGCCAGTTCATCAACCTTGAGGTAGAAGAAGTCATCCTTAGTCATATCATAGGTAGATTCTCCTACCAATAACAGGCATCCATATTCCTTACACTTGCTCTCAATCCTAGCAGCAGTCGATACTGCATCTCCTAGAACATCGTAGCTATGACGCTTGGTACTTCCCATCTCTCCAAGGTAACCAAGACCAGTATTAATACCAGCGCCCATACCAACTGGTGGACGCCCTTCAGAAACGATTTTATCATTAAATCTCTCCACTGCACTCAACATCTTTAGTCCAGTGTTGACTGCGCTCCTTGGGTGGTCATCATCATCTATGGGTGCGTTATGTATGTGCATACTCGCATCACCAATATATTTGATAACCATACCATCAGCATCTAAAATAGGCTGCGTGATTGCATCCATATACCCATTCATAATTTGAGTTAGGCCCTTCACGTCATCACCAAAACTTTCGCCCAACGGGGTGAACCCACGAAGGTCAGAGAAGCAAATACTAATCTCCTTCTTCATACCATCTTTAATCAGTGAGGGGTTTTCCTGTAACAACCGAACCACAGTAGGTGAGGCATACCCTGCGAACTGTTTCTTGATCTCCATCTTCTGTTTGTATTCTTCCATGAACCGCATAAACGCAGCAATCGCCCAAACCACAAACATAGTAAGGACGGGATACGACCAATCTACCAAATAACTATACTCAGTGAACAAGTATGCTGATCCGTAGAACGATCCAGCGAGGAACAAAGGCAACAGTACTGCACCAAAGTACCATGCGAGTGTGAGAACCGCAATCGTCAGGATCAATGCGCCCACACCGCTGACCGCTAATTCTGCAAGATTAGTCC
>Ga0209830_10002430_pt1 | contig 15042 bp, 9 predicted proteins | sample ArcticOcean_MG_C_12_FD_187439 | JGI IMG/M metagenome (GOLD analysis project Ga0209830, IMG submission 187439) | Marine microbial communities from western Arctic Ocean - ArcticOcean_MG_CB8_130 (SPAdes) (version 2) | ecosystem: Environmental > Aquatic > Marine > Oceanic | place: Arctic Ocean...
TATTTTTGGACGTATTATATGTATTTGACACATTTTCAATCGATGATTTCACGCGGTTTTTTTATGACATTTTTACTCAAAAAGATTTTTGTTCTCAACACCTAATAAAAAAAAAATCTCAGCATCGCTCTCTCTAAAAATAACGTTTTTAAATGCTATTCTACTTACTAGTACTACTACTGTTAACATTGCTATTAACTTCTTTCAACTCTCGCTCGAGAGGATCGATATATTTCGTTTGTACTTCGGGATGCTGTGGCGCCAGTTTTCGTAAAATCTCAATCGCTTTCTTAATGTCATTCGACATCTTGAACGAAGATGCTAAAGCGATGAGAATCGACATGTCCGCAGGGAGCAAATTATGTGCTTCTTGAAGCGCATCGATAGATTTGGAAACTTCGTTCAACTTGCCCCTACTTATACCAGCTCCAAACAAAGCTTTGCCTCTTTTTGCGGCATCAGTTTCTAGTCTCGCTGACGCTTCATATGCTGAGGCAGCATGTTTCCAATTCTTCATCGACGCTCGCGTTTGAGCCAACGCATACCAAACCGATGGATGCCCTTGTGTAATATCAATACGAGGCAGCTGCGGAGAATTACTAACATTATTATCATCTCCGACTATCTGTAACAATTTTTCCAACTCCTTGCACGCTTCGATATTTTTTCCTTTCGCTTTGAACTCTGCGGCTCTTTTCAATCCTTTCTCGAGATCTTCCGTTAAACTCGGTGAAGGCGAATCCACTATGGAAGCAGCGTGAAATGAATCGATACCATTGTTATTATTATTATTATTATCATTATTTGAATCGAAATCACCATTAATATTGAATGCTATTACTTTATCTACGCCACGCTGTGATAATCGTTTCAACTCGTATTCGAGTTCGCTTGTGCCTAATAACTTTGACTTTTTTCCAGCTTCGCTTTGAATAATAGTCGACTGAACGTAAGAGTACGTGCTCCCCGCGAGCCAGTAACAATGGACTGCTTGAGGCAATTGCATACCGGCTATTAAAATTGGGACGCACATCCACTCAAGTAACAATTTAATCGACGCGTGAATGCTTCGTGGATTTTCGCTAGCAATTTTTGTAAAATTCTTATCGATGTTCGCGAAAACCATTGCTGCCGTCAACGACGGTAAAATAACACCATATATCCCCATAGGCGCATATAAATTTGTTAAATCTAATCCACTCAATGTTAAATCTCTAAACCACAGCATACCACCATTTGATAATTCGGCGTACAACGCGCTTTGATGACCCGATGCAACGTCATTCGAAGCCTTTGAAATCAAACTTCGAACACCTGAGATTGCGCAAATGAACGTTGGTAGCTGTATCATCGGCGCTGCAATGATCCAATACGGATGTGCTGCCTTTGAAGAATCTGGTAATCTATTTCGAAGTTCGCTCGCTATGCGTAACGTTTCGGATATATCATTTCCGAAACTTGTCTTTGTTTTTTGTTTGATGAGGTTCTTCTGTTGTAAAATGGAACTGGCGTGTGCGATTAAAACGCTAGCTTTCATTTGCTTCGAAACAATTGGAAGCATAGAAATACGAATGAAACACGCAGTAGCTCCTAAAGTTGCCCACCATGGTAAACCCGAGTTAGTTTGAACTTGTTCTAAAGCAGTTTGAACAACATCGTTAATGTTCAAAACAAATATTTCAGCTGACGAAGAGGCTGAGGCTGCTGCTGCTGATGACGTTGTGTTAGTCAGTATCTCACTAGTCTCGGATGAAGATGCAGCGTATCCACGCCGTGAATGATGATTTTGCATTTGATGATTATAATGATTCTTTGTTCTCGTTTTTGTTGAATAAAGTTGTTTACTCGTCTTTATCTTAGTACTCATCGTCGTAGCTTGTTCGTCCCTGACAGCGGTGAAACTTTTTAACGTTAATGATGAGAATTGCAATTCGTGACTCGTCGTAGGTATTGAAGATACTGTTGAGCGAGAGCTACGACGTAGTGACTGCATATTAAATACGTGATAAGAATAGAGCTAAACCTATTCCTACGTATTACTCATACTCATTCAATGCACACGGTAGCATATACTCGCACATGCGCGTATTTAATAATTTAGGTATGTCGTCGTCGTCGTCTTCTTAATTACTTAATAAGTTCTTATTTCTCCTTTTTTCGCCTGTCAGCAGCACACCCTACTTCATTTAATTCATTTATCTCATTCGATACATAACGAACGATTAGATGTTGCGTAACGTTAAACAACAGCGACCTACGTTACAGACACCATCATTGAGAACTAGAGGCGCCTTCCATTTAAACATCAATAGTAACAAAACGAGAAGGAGACTCTCCTTCGGATTCCTCGGTTTAGACTTACCGAGATGTATCTTACTCATTGCAGCTTGTTTATGTATTATTGGAGGAGCTATTAACGTACATTCAATGAACGCTCATCACGACGCTCACGTTACCACGAAAGATATACCAATAACAACAATGTTAACGAAACCAACGACGACAGCGAGTTCAGTTAAATCAACAAAATCTGATGATGATGCTGATGTTGATGATGATGTTGATGAGGAAGATGAAATGGACGACGAAGAAGAACAAGAAGATGAAGAAGCAAAAGCAAAAGTAGAAGAAAAAGTTGTAAAGATACTTCCGAAAGTCGAACGACCAACTAATTTTGGTTCCGATAAACTCGCACAAGCAGAAGAAAAAGTTGTAAAGATACTTCCGAAAGTCGAACGACCAACTAATTTTGGTTCCGATAAACTCGCACAAGCCGAAAAAGCGCATAAAGAACTCGAGAAACAATTCGAAGACTTGGACGAGAAAGACGAACGTTTGAAAGGAACGCTTGAATTCAATCGAGCAGAAGCTGGATTCAAGGAAAATGACGATGAAGAGGATGATGAAAACGCGAACGATGAAAACAGAAAAGTTGAAAACGGCAAGACGTATGAAAACGTAGGCGGCATGTGGGTCGAGGTCGATACTGGGAACGAAGAACTCATTAAAGCGGCTGAGAAGAATATGGGAAGAGTCGATGGCACAAAAAGCGCAGTGCGAATGAAAGATTCTGAGTACATGAAACTTGCTCGAGAGGCGGCGCGAGATAAGGAGAAGTTCAAAGATCCAGAAACGAAACGTTTGCTCAGGAGGTTTGGTCTCGATACTCATTCGCAACAATCTTTAACAGAATCGATGAAGAGGAAAGCGCAAGAGAAAATATTAGCAATCGACAAGGCTAAAAGAGAGGAAGCTGCACAGGGAGCGATGACGAAACCGTTAGTTCCACATCCATCTTTGTTGGTTCCAATGACTCGCTCGCGAGGACTTGCTGGGTGCGGTGTATGTACCAACGCAACCGGAGGTCATTTCGCGAAAGGCGTTGGGTGTACAATTAATGGAGGTGCGTATAACATCGCCTGGAATGAAAATGATGGGCATCCTACAGTTAATGGTGGCTTAAATAACAGAGCAAAAGGTGCGTATGCTACAATCAATGGCGGATACGACAACGAGGGCGCGAATGATGATTCGACTGTGAACGGAGGAGGTCAAAACCGCGCGTTTGAAGTCGCTTCTACGGTTAACGGCGGTGAATTGAACATGGCGTTGAAAGCTGGATCTGTTGTAAACGGTGGCGCGAACAACGTCGCCGGAGGAGTCGACTCAGTCGTAAACGGTGGTGTTTTTAACAAAGCAATCGGTGATGGCTCGGTCGTAGGCGGAGGAGAGTATAATAATGCGAATGGCATACACTCGTCCGTTTTAGGCGGTGCATTAAATTCAGTTTTGCACGACCACGGCGCAATAGTTGGTGGTTTAGCGAACTCGGCGACATCGAATTTTACCGTAATAGTTGGAGGCGGATATAACAAAGTTGAAGAGACCTATGGCGTTATCGTTGGCGGTTATAATAATACAGTCAAAGCGAGTGATGCGACGATCATAGGCGGTTCTAACAACGAAGCTTTAGGCTCTGGATCTTCCGTTCTGTCCGGCCAGTTTGCATCGGCAATACATAAGGGATCGGTTGTATTTGCCGATTCCTCGACGAGACCAGTACATAGTAAGAGCGCGGATCAAGTCGTGATGCAACACGACGACGTGAGAAAAACTGGCGGCGGTATGTTTGTATTTGATGAAAAAGTTATGCAAGGGAAAACTCAAAAAGCGTTTACGAAAGGCACCGATGTTTTAAGGAACGTCGTTCCTCAGTCGTATGTTAGTAGCGATGGGTTGCGAACTTTATTTGGTCTAGATGCTAAGGAGGTTTCAAAATATGCTCCCGAGATGATAGTTAAGAATGCCGATGGGTCAAACGCGATGGATCCAACCGCGCTCGTGTACATGCTCGTAAACGCTCTGAAAGAACAAGATGCTCGCATCAAAACTTTAGAAGCGAAAGCGGGGATCAAAAATCTTAGATAATAACATATACTTAGAAACTTTATCATAAAAGCATTAATCATTATGGGCGTGAATCTAATCAGTTCGTCGTGCTGGAACGATGCTGTTGCCAGAGGAGTATACCAATCTTCTTCCATTCTATCCAAAGTCTTTTCGCAAAATCACCTACTATACTAAAATCATACACACACCTAATTTTTTAAATTTTGTAGGTATTGGAATTGAGAAAAAAACAAAAACGTTCTCCACAAAAAGATGGCTTCTTCCTTCGATCAAAACTATGATATATTACCAACAGGAATAAGCTCGACTGAACCAGTGATTTCGAGTTCAAATAATAAACATGATCCGCAATGGTCCGCTAACGCCGCTCGAGGCATAATAAGCTCTCACGGCGCGCAACTCATCGAAGTCAAAAACCTATTAAAAGAATTGAGTGAAATTCAAAAACAGATGTTAGAGAGGTTACTGCCAGAAGCTGAACGAACAATTCTACGATCACAACAACCACAAATAGCGAACGAAGATCGAGAAGAACTGAGAGGACATAAAGGAGTGTTTGATGAGTTCATTTCGCAAGTTGAAAAGATTCCAGAATATCAAAAGAAGGCGGAGATGATTGAACAAAAGATGCGAATGTTAGAGAAGAGGATTCAAAAAGCAAAGAAGATGAAATGAATACTGTATGTGAAATTTAGAAGAAATAAATTTAGTAGGTAAATTGATAAAAAAATGACTGTCGTTGATTATCAGTTTGTTCAGTTTGTGCTTCCAAGAAAAATGTGTTTCGCGTAAATATTTATCCTTCATAAATAAAAAGAACGCGATTGATAATAACGCAAAGAATAATAATCATGATGCGGAGCTTTGTCGTAATCATATTACTATGTTCGCTATTGACAGTAGCGCGCTCGAGAACTTTATTGTTGTCGCAGCAACAAGAAATAGAAGAAGCAACGACAAGAACAAACCTCAGTCCAATAGCAATATTTTCTAGAAGAAAGGTTCTGCAAACAGATACGGCGTTTTGTACGCGAGAGAATGTTTTATACGCATCGTTGATAGGATGTGGCTCTATGCAAGAGTTTTACGAAGATGATGTTGATAGAAAGAACGCGTGTTGTTTAATATTGGCTCAGCTAAACCAAGAGAAATGTTTCTGCGAAAATAAAGTCGCGACGCTCTTAGAAGCGCAACAAGCGAATTTTGTTTCTATGTTTGTCAGTTCTTATGAGTTTTGCAATGGATTAGAAATATTTGGCGGTTGGAAATGTGCGCGATTTCCGCGTGAAATGTTCTTATTTCCACCCCCGCCAGCAGTTTCGGCATTCCCGCCATACCCTCCTTTGCCACCTTCTTCGACGTCGCCTTCTTCTACAGCGACGTCGAGCTCTTTAAATGGGGGAAGACCGTCGATAGATGTTTGCGCCATTGCAGGTAGTCCAGAAGCGCTAATTGCACAAAACTGCGATAAACTTCCGTTTTTAAAAGAAGGAGGTCCTTTAAGTTTACTCGCGAGATGTTGCGAACAAATTAATATTCTCAATGATAATTTTTGCTTTTGCGACGAAAATCGGTTTAATCAAGGACGAACATTTTACGCAATGTTTAGCGCCGTTCCGATTAAATGCAGAAACGTTGCGCGCATGCAAATATATTACGGTCCTAAGTGCGATGTTTTCGACGGGATTGGTACACCTAGCTCACCACCACCGTCTCCTTTTCCACCGCGAGCGCCAATTATGATAGCACCGCAAGAGGATCAAGAACAACAAGGATGGACTAGTACAAAATGGTCAAACGTGCAAAACCAGAATAATAATAATGATGATTTGTTGACGTTTTGGCGAACGCCGGCACAAACATGAGAGAAAGAACGCGTGTTAATTTAGTTTTCAGTATTAATATCTATCCCTATTTCGACAGAATCTGTTTTATCAAACGCGCAATATCCGCGCAATTCGACCGCCATTGAACCGTTTTTCAAAGAATTTTGTATTTCTCTACATTCCACTAATCCACCTCGCTCGCTCAATTGCATACCACGCAAAAACAAGACCTCGCCTACTCCCTTTCGAGAGGAGGAGGAGAGTAGTGATTTGTAAAACGGTGCCAAACCACAATGCGCTGATCCAGTCACGGGATCTTCAAGGATACCAATCGAAGGCGCAAAAAACCGACTCTGAAAATCACACATTGCATTTGACGTTGGGGCTAACGACGTGATGACGACGCCTCTCCCACCAATTTTTGCTAATTTATCGTAATCTATTGCTTCATTACTATTCTTAGTATTATTAAAATACACGCCATCAACGCTGGAATTTAAACGTGACTTTTCGCGATCGATGTATATAAAAGTATCGCCGATTGAATTTTTGAACGCTGACATGTATTCGCTTCTGTCGGTATCGCAATCATCAAAAGCTTCTCTCACTAAATCTAGTATACGCTTCGATTCATTCATATCATCAACTCTTACAGGCGGTGAAGATGGGAATTGCATCGTAATTTTTTTCGTTTCTTGATCTCGCTCGAGAAATAATTCGTTCTTTTCCGCTCCATGACCGTAGGTAAATATTAGGTGTTGCTGTTGTTTCGTTTTTTCTTTGTTTAACATCTCGAAAATAGAATACGCTGATGCTAAAGAAGCGTGGCCACATAAACCTACTTTAGTGGTTGGCGAAAACCACTCGATTAAATACTTTTCTCCTTCTTTTTCTTCTTCTAATTTAAAGACGAACGCTGTTTCCGATAAACCGATTTCGAATGCTATTTTCTGTTTCAATCTATCATCACCTAATAATATTTTCGTCTCTGCTTTATCATGAACAATTACTACTGCTGCTGGATTTCCTCGTAGAATATAATCAGTATTAGTATCATCAACGAACGCATTAATGACTTGGTACGTGATCCGTTTTGGTATTTCGCTCTTCTTCTTCTTCTTAATCATAATCAGTTTTTTTTGTTTTGTTTTGTTTTGTGACGCGGAATGTTGTTTTTGATTATGGCAATTGAAAAATGATGTATACTCTTTATACTGATATACTGATATGATGTTGATGAGAGTAAAGCTCGATATTTACTGCTGCTGGTACGCAAAACTAATTCCAAAAAGTAGAGAATAACCTTTAACGTGTTTAAGAGTATCTTGTTCAATCTGTAAATGGTATAGTGCTCGTTACTGACGTAGTAAGTAGTAAGTTCGTTAAAAAAAGACCATAAGAGATCGATATAAAAAAATGAACTCGACCAAATCTTATACTGCTAGTAGTAATAATACGAAAGAATTCGAATGTCCAATATGTTTAGAACTAATCATTGGATGTGCTATTCTACCCTGTGGTCACTTAGCCTGCGTGTATTGCGTCCATAAAGGCATGGGCGTAGAGTCTTCGAACTGTTTCTCTTGTAGGAAGAAATACAGGGCCTTACCTGCTCTATCATTATCGTTATCGCTCTTGATCTTGGTTCACTTCAGAGAACAATTTGAAGAACGCATAGAACGAGAAAACAAAGCATCATTATCATTAGTAGAACAACAAGCAGATAAAGAATCATTATATCGAGACGATGAGTACGAAAAGTTCTTAAAACCATTCATCGATTTTCTATACAAAGAACTCAAAATGTTGGAAAAGAAAACGATTACGACGACGACGACGACGACGACGACGACGGATTATTTAGTTAAGTGCACAAAGTGTGAAAAACTTTTGATTGAACCGGTAGCACCTTCGTGTGGACATCTGTATTGTACGAGTTGTGCGAAAAATGTTAAGCGATGCATCGCTCGCGGATGTTACGGAGGTGGCGTTGAGAAAGAAAATCTCGGTGTCGTCATCGCGTTGAAGAACTTAATAGGACAGCTATATCCACTCGAGATTGAGGAACGAATTAGAGCAGAAAGAGAAATAACAAATGCTGAAACGAATAATATAATGAAACAAGAAGAAGTAGATGAAGAAGAAGAAGAAGCTAAGACGGAGGCAGTTGACGCCGCTGGAGGAGAAAAGCAGAATATTCATTTCGGCATAGGCTGTGATTTATGCGGAGCGTATCCAATCATCGGGGAACGCTATCAATGCTTAGATTGCAAAGAAGATATTGATTGTCCTTTAGGCTTTGATTTGTGCGGGCAGTGCAAAGAATTTGATGACGACAATCAACAAGAAACGGCGGCCGATGGAGCCTTCCGGTTTCTCCAAAAGCATACGAAAGAGCATCGATTGATTAAATTCCCTTTCCAAGAATCAATTTTGCATCGTTTGAAGGCTGCGAATCCTCAAATGAGCATCGAACAAATCCTTAGAATCATAAGCATCGGAAACGAAGAACAACGTATGGAAGAGGAGGAGGACGAGCACGACGAAGAAAATGTAGAACGAGAAGAAGAAGAAGAAGAAGAAGAAGAAGAAGAAGAAACACATTAAAACACATTAATAAAATACATGTAAGCCTAAATGCTTAACCCCACTTGTAATAATAATAATAATAATAGTAATACGTAGAATTTTAGAATTTTAGCGCGTTGCAGAAACGCTCTGTACTACATGATCATATACAACATTCTATCATATTTCACAAAGGTTTTTGGTACCTCAAAATTTGTCTCGCCGGATGCATTCTTGCTAAAGCTTCCTTCGATGTCTCTTCTGCTTCAACGACGAATCCTATTTTTTCGTAAAGCCGTTTTGCGGTGACATTTTCGGCGACTACGTGCACGTATATTTCCGCAATCTCCTCTTTTCGTGCATCTTCTATCACGCGCTCGATTAGTTTTCTAGCTATTCCTAATTTTCTACGCGATTCTAAAACGCATACGTTACTCAAATAACACCTTTTTTTTGAACGCAAGTTCTCATGCACTGGATATCGTCCAACTAACTCCTCCGCCGGTAAATTAATTCCCACATTAATATCTAAAGTTCCGCAAACGATCTGATTCGTCCCAGGGATTACAATCGATGGGTCTTCAGGAGCTCTTTCATCTAATGATAGATCTCTATCTTCGATTGCGACGTAGCAATACACAGTCGTGTTCTTATAAGAAACATCCTCTCCTTTTAGCTTTAACTGAATGGTATCGAACTCGCTATCGATTTTGGTCATTCTATGTGCTCTGATTGAATATTCGGAACGATCTTTAGGGTATTGATAAAAGCACAATGCTCTCACACATGCTGCTCCACGAATTTCTGCATCCGCAGTTGCTCGTTTGATCTCTTGATTTCGTTGTTTATTATCATTGTTATTATTGTTATTATTGTTATTTTCAGTATTCTTCATCCTCGTCATCATTCTCGTCATCATCATCGTCGTCCTCGTTTTCTTCCCAGCAAATCGTCGTTGAGGAAAATGTGTATTATTTAAACGCCGACCATTACTGCGTAGTAATGGTCGTGTTGTTGCCATTATTATTTTATTATCGACGATGAAACGCGCGTATATAATAGAATGGAAACTTTCATGAATGAGCAGAGTCGACTCTCTCGACTGTTGCTCTGTCGCTCTATCTGATCGTTGGAAAGACGAAAGAGGATGCCGTGAAAGGAGAGCATCAGCACTTCAGCAGCTAGCTTTCAGCAGCATCAAAAATTGGGCAAAAAGAAAGAAAAAAATCTGCCTCGTCACAGTATAAAAATAATATCTTTTATACTGTTGCCGCGCGAGCGAGCGAGCAGAGAGCGACGACGAAAATAACTAATAATGAGTACTCCACCAAAGCGTGCTTACGTGAGCGAACAAAGCGATGCTGGAATAGAGGAAGTTCAAAAGTTAGTATCGAAAATGAACTTTGTCAGTGATAGGAATACGACGGCGACGACTTCGTCGTCCAAGAAACAGCAAAATATCGATGAAGTAGTATTAATATCAACGACGAATGAAACCAGAGCGAGGTTAGAACAATTAATAAAAGATATTGAATCTCTTAATAGTAACAAAGATACTAGCAAAGAAGAAGAAGAAGAAGAAGAAGCAGAAGAAGAAGAGGATTTCGTAGGAATAGTTCGCTCAATTTCTTCCTCATTTCTTCAATTTTCAATTGTCGAACTGCCGAAGTGGTCTACTCTTTGCGCTCGAGCTATTAAAATTTTATTGAAAAGGACAGACTTCAATAACGATGATAATAATAATAATAACAAAACGACCAGGGCCACGACGACGACGACGACAATATATATAGAACAAATGAGAGAAAAACATAGAAGGAATCGGCGAGCTTTACTTACGCTTCTGCTCTCGTTTACGCGAATAACGAGCTTATATAAAAAAATCAAAGACGAAGTTAAAGTCGATGGCGGTAGAAGTGGTCTCATCTCACGGCAATCATCACTATCACAATCCTCGTTTTCAGTTAGTGGCGCTGGTGGTGTTAGAAAGAAAGATATCGTCGGTACTGATGATCCATCTACACAAAAACTCACCATCGAATGTCTAAAGACTTGCGAGAAGTGCGAAACAATTCTTGAAGGCGTGAAAATGATCCAATCGTGCATCGCGCTTGCTTTGATATTGACTTCGCCACAATTAAACATAGGAGCAGGAAATTATAATAATAATTACGACAATAATAACATGGATAGTTTACATAGTAATAATAGCGACGGCACCAGTAGGAAATCACCTACAACAAGAAGCTTTTCACAAAGCGCGCATCAATTCTCCCATTCGCGTGGCGAAAGTAGTTCTGGAAGCGAATACGAAGATATGGAAAAAAATTCTTCAATTAGTGGTTCTTCACGCGAGAACTCTGCATCACCGTCGCTGAGAATTGCTACGAATAGCAGTAGCCGCGGTACGATGATGAGTGGATATACACACGGTTCATCTCCGCCCGATACGCCAACAGCGTCATCGCGTTCGTTACTAGGTTCTTCTCCGTTGGGTCATTCTCAAGGTTCAAGAATTACGAATGAAAATTCTAGGTTTGCACATAATATTAATGCAATTTCCTCGAGTGCAGATGACGCTGATATAAATACATTTGGTCATAGATCACGAGCGGTAATAGCAGCTGGCGATGGACGTGTCGGACGACCCGGTGGTGTCGTCAGAAATCCTTCACGAATATTTTACAGAGCGGATTTGGATCGTGATGATGATAGCGAAGATGATTACGATATTGAAGCTGCCGCTGCTTTGAAGAAGGCTAAACAACAAAGCAGTCGCCCAAAGACGACATCTGTCTGCAGAATATGCGAAAAGACCGTGCAATTGACAGAACTCGTTGCACATTCAGCTTGTTGTGCAACTAGTCCGTCAAGCTCGCCTAGAACGCACAAGCAGCAACTTTATCAGCATGGAAGACCTCGTTCGATGTCTCCGGTTGATTATTTGCATACTTCCTCTCTATCTTCATCGTTTGACGAAAGAATGCGAGTGAGTGAGCTAAGCAGGTCGCTCAGCACGGAGAAAGATGACGTTTCAAACTTTGACGGCCGCAATTATAAAGGCGGTGATATAAACATCAATGATAATAATAATAATAATAATAATAATAATAATAATAATAATAAAGCCGCGCATCCACGAGTATCCGTTGAAGATTTCGAGGTTATAAAACTTATATCCTCAGGCGCGCATGGTCGAGTATTTCTCGCAAAAAAGAGAGCAACGGGTGATATATATGCAATAAAGGCAATAAAGAAGAGAGACCTGGTGTTCAGAAATACAATCTCACGCTTGAAAGAAGAACGAGATGCATTGGTATTAGCCGCAAATCCTTTTGTTATAAAGCTTTTCTATGCTTTTTCATCAGCTCGGCACGTGTACTTTGTGACTGAATATGCAAACGGCGGTGATTTGTATAGTCTTTTGAAACAGTTTGGTTATTTGGAAGAAGACATGGCACGAAAGTATGCCAGCGAAATTGTCCTTGCGTTAGAATACGTGCATTCAGTAGGTGTAATTCACAGAGATTTGAAACCAGAAAATCTATTAATCTCTTCTGATGGCCATTTAAAATTAGCTGATTTCGGTCTTAGTTCTGTTGGTGCGTCTAGATGTGATATCGTCGTCCAACATTCAACAAGCGAAAATATAATGCGCAACAACAATAGCAATAATGATAATAGCAGGTCAAACTCTCCCAGAAGTGCTAGCCTTGAAGCGACGACGATTGAGAGCAGGAAAATGGCTGTAGGAACACCGGATTATCTCTCACCAGAAGTTCTGCTCTGCGATACCGATGAAATCTCTGAATCAGTTGATTTTTGGTCGTTGGGAATAATCATTTACGAAATGCTTTGTGGTGTACCTCCCTTCCACGCTGATACAGCGGCAGATATATTTGATAACATTCTAGCTGGATATGAGGCGCATAACGTAAGATATACGTACCCAACGGAAGTATCCAAAGAAGCTAAGGAGATTGTGCAGCAGCTATTACACTCTGAGCCGGATGTGCGCCTCGGGTCAAACCTCCTAGGTGGTGTTAACAGTGTTAAAACACACGCTTGGTTTCAAGAAGTGGACTGGTATAACGGTCAAACAGAAGCAAATTTCGTGCCAAATGTTTTGAGCATTCGAGATACGAGCTATTTCATTAAACGCTCTGCGCAAGAAGATTCATCCGCAAGCCCCAGGCAATGTCATGCAGAATCCTTAACAAGCTCTGCAAGTGCAGAAGTAGTAGGAAAAAGTATAAACCTCGCGCTTGAGCACGGTATCGACACCTCCAAAGCTCACATTCCGAAAGGGGAGAGAGTATCTGCGATATTTTCAACGTATGAAAGCGGAGAAGAATATGACGTCGTCGTGGACGACTTAAGAAACGAAGAGCACTTCGAGGATTTTAACTTTATCAATTACGCAGAACTTGCAAGAATGAATCTCCTGAACGAAGGAAGTCAGCAATAGTCGACCGACCACTTAGTTATGATGAATAGATTGTTAATCCATTTGAAACGAACTATATGTATATTATTGCACTAAACTATCTAATTATATATCTATCTATATATAAATATTCCTGTCAGTAATATTAAAGGATATCGCGCATTACTGCTTCAGCGAATAATTGAGCGATTTCGCTCGAAGTTTTGTTTTTCAAGTTTGACGACATTTTTAAAAAATCACGTTTGAACCGTCTCAACTCAACGAGCGTCGGCTGACGAGCACATCGAACTGGTTTAAGTACATATTTACCTCCTTCTCTTTCATCCTGATGAATATCATCAAATGTGTACGTCGTAGGGGTTGACGAGTCGAGGGGATTTGCCACGTTATACTTTGCGATTGAATCAATCACACTCTGTATGGCTCTATCTATTGTATACCTAAAGTTTGTGTCGCTCAGTCTCGTAGTTGCAGTTGCAAACGTTGGACGCAAACCTTTCCGTGATGATCCATCTATGGCTAAATTTCGTGCAAAAGATTCTTCTAAACTCGTCAATTCATCATTTTTACCGTTACCGTTCTCCTCGGTTGACCTACTATTTAATTCAGAATCATCCAAAGCGAATGCGTTGATAATTCCATCACCTACGACTAATTGAGCTATAGCTTCGAAAATCTTTTCGCCATCAATAAATGTGGAGCAAACATCTTCGTTATTTTCATCATTTTTATTATTATTCAAGCGAGTCTTCAATGTAAACATCGGCTGATGCCACCGGTCTCTTGCGTCTGGAATCTCATACCTATTACATAAATCTTCGAAAATAGGAGCATTATACGCAGCTCCTGAGGATGACGACGACGCAGTTTTTTCATCATCGACTTTGCTGTTCAATAAATCTGATTCATTTCGTGATGATGCTAGTTCTCTTTCGTCTGCGCAGAACACTGTGATACACCTGCACGCGTTTTCCCTCGCAATGCACCATAATTGATATCGAAACCCTTTCACTAAGTTCATGGAGTCCAAAATAATAGGAGGCCCTTGCGGTCTTAAGTACCTCTCTACAGTAGATTGTAAAGTCTGCCTAGTAATCTTTTCCATGCGCGCATCTTTGTACGCATTGTTTCGTTTAAGACTTAACGAAGGTTCATCTATGAGAACGACTGTTTGTGTTTGTGTTGATGTTAATGTCGATGTTGTTGATGTTGTTGCGCATTCTACAACGACATCATCGTGAACAACTGCGGTACTTCTAACAATTTTCGCCTCAACTCTGCGCTTGATTTCTTTCGCGACTGCGCTCTTTCTCGATTTAGGTAAACCAGTTAAAATGATTAAACATGATGATGATGATGATGATGATGATGATTTCGGTTCCAATTTCTTATTATTCCAATTTTTATTAGATTGTTTAGAAGAAGAAGAAGAAGAAGACATTAATATTGGTTGTAATTTGTAATTTTGTAAAGTATGTTAATACAAGTATAGGTGTTTGAAAGAAATGAATTTAAGTTCATAAGTTGTGGTGTATAAAAAAAAGACTGTTATGTATGATGAATTTCATCCATCGGTTTGTTCCGATTATGACCGGTGCTTGGAAACGGCAGGTGTGAATGTGTATCTATTATGATAATACAGTTGTATATATGTAGTGCTACGTCGTTTGAATGTTTTATATATCTTTCAAATCTCTCGGTTTCGTTCGTGTCTTCGTGAAGTTCGTCGTCATCTGGATCTATCATAAATGCCTTCATTCTTATCTCTAAAGGAATAGATGGTCTTCTTCC
>Ga0209830_10002433_pt1 | contig 15030 bp, 17 predicted proteins | sample ArcticOcean_MG_C_12_FD_187439 | JGI IMG/M metagenome (GOLD analysis project Ga0209830, IMG submission 187439) | Marine microbial communities from western Arctic Ocean - ArcticOcean_MG_CB8_130 (SPAdes) (version 2) | ecosystem: Environmental > Aquatic > Marine > Oceanic | place: Arctic Ocean...
TTTAGCTCTAGTGAAAGGGGAAATTAATTCTAGAGATGAAGTATTAGTTAGAGTTCATGCCCCCTTATCTATTCTTGATTTTATTGATAAAAATACACAGCATTCATGGCCCCCTTTGAAGGCTTTAGAAGAAATTAGCAAGTCCTCTAATGGAGTGATTATCTTTCTTAACTATCAAGAATCACAAAATAAAATTTCTGATATTTTAGAAACTATTAATACGCCTACAGACAATACAAATGATTTAAGAAATTATGGGATTGGATCACAAATCCTCGTTGACATAGGTGTAAAAAAAATGAAATTACTAGCATCGCCAAGAAAAATGCCAAGTATGATAGGTTATGGGCTTCAAGTTACTGAATTTATTGAAAATAATTAGTAGAATTTTATTTATTCCATGATAAGATAAAGTGTTGATTACATTAAAATATAATTTAATAGTTAAATTTTCCAAAAAGGGTTCTAACCTTTTTTTTTTAAGTCATTCTCTTATTAGCGCCTTCCATGCCTGACCAAATTAAAATAGTGAAAAAAATAGAAGGGAATATTTTATCATTTGATTTTGGGGAAAAAAGAATTGGGGTTGCAATTGGAAACAGCATTACAAAAAGTTCTCACCCCTTAGAAACTATTAATACATCCAAAAATACAGAAAGATATAAACTTATTGAATTATTAATAAAAACTTGGGAGCCAATTAAGTTAGTTATAGGCTACCCATTAAATGATGATGGAACTCTTTCTAAAATGAGCTTGCTGGCAAAAAAATTTGGCATGAAATTAACGAATAAATATAATATTCCAATAGCAATGGTAGACGAAAGATTTACTTCTTCGGAAGCTGATTTAGAATTAAAAAAGTTTGAAAAAAATTTTAAAAAGAGAAAAATTGTTGTCGATCAAGTTGCTGCAATGATTATACTAGACTCTTTTTTTCAAACTAATAGCAATGAAAATTCGAATAAAAATTTTCAAGAGGTTTTATAATGAAAAATGTACAGCAAAGTGAAGATAATAAACTTCAACACCTTTTGTCAATTAAAGGGCTAGATAAAAAAATTATTGAAAAAATATTTAATGATGCAGATAAATTCCTTGAAAAAAAAGATATAAAATTAGATGACCACACATCCTTAAATGGAAAAACAGTTTGTAATCTCTTCTTTGAAAATAGTACTCGGACTCAGACTACATTTGAAATTGCTGCCAAAAGATTATCAGCAAATGTTATAAATTTAGATATAGCAACATCGTCCCAATCTAAAGGGGAATCAATCCTTGATTTAATAAATAATTTAATTGCAATGAGCGTTGATATTTTTGTAATCAGACACTCTGAGCCAGGCATCCCAGAATTAATTGCTGAAAATATTAAATCGAATGCGCATATAATCAATGCTGGCGATGGGAACAGAGAACATCCAACCCAAGGGCTTTTAGATGCTTTTACAATAAGAGAATTTAAAAAAGATTTTTCTAAGCTTAAAGTAGCAATTGTTGGTGACATTGAGCATTCAAGAGTTGCTAAATCAGAAATTAGTATTTTATCCACTCTTGGTGCTAAAGAAATTAGAGTGGTAGGGCCTAAAGCTCTAATGCCTAATAATATTGATGACCTAAACGTTAATGTTTTTCACACAATGGAGGAAGGATTAAAGGATGTTGATGTGATAATGATGCTAAGGATCCAAAAAGAACGTATGAGTAATAAAACGGTTCCATCTGAAAGTGAATACTTTAAAAGTTTTGGGCTTAATCAAAAACGCCTTAAATTCGCGAAAGATGATGCCTTAGTTTTACATCCAGGACCAATTAATAGGGGTGTAGAAATTGAGTCTGAAGTGGCAGATGGAAAACAGTCAGTAATCCTTGATCAAGTTAAAAACGGAATAGCAATTAGAATGGCAGTAATGTTAATGATGATAGGTAAAAAATAAAAAAATCTTTAAAAATAAATACTTAGTATTTTTGTGTATATAATATAAGTATTAATCTAATTTGTTTGGATCAAAAGGGGAAAATTGATGTTAGAAAAACTAATTAATGCACTGCTTGGTAGAGAGTCTAAAGCTATTCCAGCAGCTGCTAAAAAGAAACCAGTTGCTAAAAAGAAACCAGTTGCTAAAAAGAAACCAGTTGCTAAAAAGAAACCAGTTGCTAAAAAGAAACCAGTTGCTAAAAAGAAACCAGTTGCTAAAAAGAAACCAGTTGCTAAAAAGAAGTAATGAAGGTTTAAAATTGAGTTTAAAAAAACCAAGCTAAATAGCTTGGTTTTTTTATTTTAAGATATGTCATTAATTAAAAAAAATATACGTAGTATTGCTGATGAATTAAAAAAAAATAATTCCCAACAGAGTGGGAAGATTAAGCTTGTAGCAGTCAGTAAAGGCCAAAGCCAAGAAAAAATTCTTGATGCGTTAGATGCTGGGCATAACATTTTTGGTGAAAATTATCTTCAAGAAGCTATCGATAAACAAAAAAGTCTTATAGAGCATAAAATTGAATGGCACTTTATCGGACCAATACAAAGTAATAAATGTAAATTAATAGCTGAAAATTTTCAGTGGATTCAGACTGTAGATCGAATTAAAGTTGCAAATAAGCTAAATATGTTTAACACAAATGAATTTCCATTAAACATCTGTATTCAAATTAATATAAGCAATGAAGATACTAAAAGTGGTGCAAAAATTAATGAAATAGATGCTCTTGCAGATCATATTAGTAATTTAGATAAATTAAAATTAAGAGGCCTCATGGCAATACCATCTAACACTCGTGATGATGAAATTCTATTAAATGAATATAAACAGTTAAAATTGATTTATGAAAATCTAAAACTTAAATATTCTGCTATTGATACTTTATCCATAGGTATGTCCAATGACTACTTGTTAGCTATCGAAAATGGGTCTAATCTTGTACGAATTGGTTCTAAAATATTTGGAAATAGGCAATAAGGAATAAATAATGAAAATTTATTTTATTGGTGGTGGAAACATGGCCGTATCAATCTTAAATGGCCTAAGAGACAAAAAGTTTCTCATGTCTGATATTAGTGTTGCTGAAATCAATGACAAAAGAAGGAAGGAGATTTCAGAAACATATAAGATTAAATGTACTAAAAATTTCACCTCTATTGATAAGGAGGGTGTTCTAATACTTGCAGTGAAACCAGACCAATTAAGCTTTGTTTGTTCTGAAATAAAAAATTTACTTAAAGATCAATTAATAATTTCAATTGCTGCAGGGATCAAAATAAAAAGTATTAGTGAGCATCTTGGTGGCGATAAAAATGTCATCAGAGCTATGCCAAATTTATGTGCCAGTATTCAAAAAAGCATAACCCCCTATTTTTCTTCAAATTTATTATTGAATGATCAGGATGAAATAATAAAAGCTATATTAAGCTCAATTGGTATCTGTTTTTCAGTTGATAATGAATCTAAACTTGATGCAGTAACTGCATTATCTGGAAGTGGCCCAGCGTACATTTTTTATATTATTAATGCTTTAATTAAGGCAGGAGAGAGTTTGGGTCTTTCAAGGCTTGAATCTCAGCAATTAACTCAGCATACAATTATTGGTGCCGAACTATTCTCCCGAGGTCTCGATAGCGATGGTTTAAATAGTCTCATTAAAAAAGTATCTTCTAAAGGGGGTACAACTGAAGAAGCTTTAAAGGTTTTTGATAGTAAAGGTTTAAATGCAATTATTGAAGAAGCAATAATAGCAGCACATAAAAAATCTAAAGAAATTGGTAACAATTAAGATGAAAGAAAAAATTGTTGTAGGTCTCTCTGGAGGCGTTGACTCAGCTGTAACTGCATGGCTTTTGAAAGACAAAGGTTATGAAGTAACTGGTCTTTTTATGCAAAATTGGGAAGATGATGATGACGACGAATACTGCACAAGTAAACAAGATTTAATTGATGCTGTTTCAGTTGCAGAGACAATTGGTATTGATATCCAGGTTGTAAATTTTGCAAAAGAATATAAAGAAAAAGTATTTTCATTATTTATTAATGGAATAGAAAATGGGATTACACCTAATCCAGATATTTTATGTAATTCAGAAATTAAATTTAATGCTTTTCTTAATCATGCAATTGTTATGGGTGCAGATAGGATAGCAACTGGTCATTATGCAAAAGTGAAAGAGGAAGAAGGTCTTTTTAAATTATTAAAAGGTGATGATGGCACAAAGGATCAAAGTTATTTTCTTTATAGGCTTAATCAGTCACAACTTGCACAATCGATATTTCCCCTTGGCCATTTATTAAAATCTGATGTTAGGAATATAGCAAAAGATAACGGATTACATAACTATGATAGAAAAGACTCAACTGGCATATGTTTTATTGGTGAAAGACCATTTGCTGAATTTCTCAGTGGGTATATTAAAAAAAATCCAGGGGACATTAAAGACTTAAACGGAAACATTCTTGGACAACATGACGGTATTAATTTTTATACTATAGGACAGAGGCAAGGATTAAGAATTGGTGGTATGAAATCTGGCAATGGGGCTCCATGGTTTGTTGTAGATAAAAAAATTAATGAAAATGAAGTAATTGTAGGTCAAGGGCATGAGCACCCCCTCCTCTTTAAGGATGGTCTAATTGCAAATGACTTTCACTGGATTTTAAATAAGGAGCCTAAAACTAATTGGGTATACTCTGCGAAAACCCGTTACCGGCAAAGTGATGATCCATGTGAAATTGATGAAATTAATGATAAAGAATTTAATATAATCTTTGGTCAAAAACAAAGAGCCATAACACCAGGGCAATCAGTTGTATTATACGAAAGCAATGTTTGCTTAGGTGGGGGAATAATTAAAGAGCCAATAAACCAAGAATAAATGTATGAATAAAAATACGAAACTAATATTCAATAAAAAACTATTACAATCTGCAGTCAAAATAAATGTATCAGCTGCTATTGAAGAAGATCTAAAAAATATTGATAAAACATCGGACATACTACCCACCAAAACTAAAGGGGTAGCGAAAATTCAAGTCAAACAAGTTGCAATACTATGTGGCACCCCATGGGTAAATTATTGTTTCAATCAAATAGATAAAAATATAAGAATTGTTTGGCATTTCAATGAAGGTTCCAAAATAAAAACTGGGGACGAAATCTGTACAATCTTAGGAAACTATAATCGCATTTTAATGGGTGAACGAATAGCTATAAACTTTCTTCAAACTCTTTCTGGAACAGCCTCAACTTCTAATCTGATGAATTTAAAAATTAGAAGATATAAAGCCAAGCTATTTGACACAAGAAAAACAATTCCTGGACTTAGGGTAGCACAAAAATATGCTGTCCGAGTAGGTGGATCATTTAATCAAAGGTTTGGTCTTTATGATCAGGTTTTAATTAAAGAAAATCATATAAAATCGATTGGGAGCGTGTCTCAAATCCTTAATATAGCTAAAAAAAAATTTTCTCTAAAGGATATTCAAATTGAGGTTGAAAATCTTAAGGAATTTAAAGAGGCACTGGATTTAGGCGCCAAAAATATTTTATTAGATAATTTTTCACTTAAAGACCTAGCTAATGCAGTTCAAGTTAATAAAAACAAAGCCTTATTAGAAGCATCTGGTGATATTAATATGGATAATATTATTGATTACGCAAAAACTAAGGTGGATAGAATTTCAATAGGTGCTCTTACAAAAAATATTGAAGCAGTAGATTTTTCTATGTCTATTAGGATTAAATAAGCTTAGTTAAGCTTGACGAGAGCCTTGAATAAAGGGTATTGTAGTGCTTTTACGAAATCTAAATTTAATCAATGAAACCTGAAATTATCACTGGCGCTGAAATTACCATTCGCTCCTTACAAGAGGAAAATGTTGAGTTCGTTTTTGGCTACCCTGGCGGAGCCGTTTTAAATATTTACGATGCTATTCATAAACAAACTGCATTCAAACACGTCTTAGTACGCCATGAGCAAGCAGCTGTTCACGCTGCAGATGCATTCTCTAGGGCTACAGGAAAGGTCGGCGTTGCTTTAGTTACATCTGGTCCAGGCGCAACAAACGCAGTGACGGGAATTGCTACTGCTCATATGGACTCAATACCAATAGTTATTATAAGTGGTCAGGTTCCAACACATGCTATTGGCTCAGATGCCTTTCAAGAATGTGACACTGTAGGGATCACAAGACCCTGCGTTAAACATAATTTCTTAGTGAAAGATGTTAACAAAATTGCGAGCACAATTAAAAAAGCGTTTTTTATTGCATCTACGGGTCGGCCAGGTCCTGTTTTGGTCGATATCCCAAAAGATATTACCTCTGAGACCGCAGAATTTATCTACCCAAAAACTATTGAGATGAGGTCTTATAACCCTGTGCTAAAGGGGCATTCAGGTCAAATTGGCAAAGCTATTGATCTTCTTATTAATGCTAAAAAGCCCATGGTGTACTCTGGAGGTGGTGCAGTTCTTGGTGATGCAGCAAAATCTCTCACCAAATTAGTTAAAAAATTGGATTTTCCAATTACCAACACTTTGATGGGTCTTGGTGGCTTTCCTGCATCAGATGAAAATTTTCTTGGCATGCTTGGAATGCATGGGACTTATCAAGCTAATATGGCTATGCAAGAATGTGATGTTTTATTAGCGGTTGGGGCTCGCTTTGATGATCGAGTAATTAGTAATCCTGATCACTTCCTAAAGAACCCAAAAAAAATTATCCATATTGATATTGACCCTGCTTCTATTTCCAAACGAGTCAAAATAGATATTCCTATCGTTGGAGATGTTAATTTAGTATTGATTGATCTTCTAAAAGCCTATCAAGAGATAGAAAAAAATCATAACAAAAAACTTATCTCCCCATGGATGGAAAAAATAAAAAATTGGACTGGCACCGACTGTATGGCATATAAAGACGATGGTTCTGTCATAAAACCACAGTTGGTTATACAAAAATTACATACAGTAACCGAAGGTAATGCATTTATTACATCTGACGTTGGCCAACATCAAATGTGGGCTGCTCAATACTACCCCTTTGATAAACCGAGAAGGTGGATTAATTCTGGCGGGCTCGGAACTATGGGAGTTGGGTTGCCATACGCAATGGGCTGTCAGCTTGCTTTTCCTGAGTCACAAGTTGCTTGTGTTACAGGTGAAGCTTCAATTCAAATGTGTATTCAAGAGCTTTCTACTTGTAAACAATATAATCTTCCAATAAAGATCATCACTCTCAACAATCGCTATATGGGAATGGTTAGGCAGTGGCAAGAATTTTTCTATGGAAATAGATATGCTGAGTCATATGTCGACGCACTTCCTGACTTTGTTAAACTTGCAGAATCTTATGGGCATGTTGGTATGAAAATAGAAAAATCTTCAGATGTGGAAGATGCTTTAAAAGAAGCTTTTAGCCCAAAACTAAAAGAACGTTTAGTATTTATGGATTTTATAACTGATCAAACTGAAAATGTTTTTCCAATGATTCCAAGCGGCAAAGGACTTTCTGAAATGATTTTAGCTAAGGATGAATAAATGAGACATATAATTTCACTTTTGATGGAAAACGAGTCAGGTGCGCTTTCAAGAGTGTCTGGATTATTTTCAGCTAGAGGATATAATATCGAATCGTTAAATGTTGCTCCAACAGAAGATGAAACTTTGTCAAGAATGACTATCGTAACTAGTGGTTCAGATGAGGTTATTGAACAAATAATTAAACAATTAAATAAACTTATTGATGTTGTAAAAGTTTTTGATCTAAACGATGGTAGACATATTGAGCGAGAATTAATGATAGTAAAAGTCAAGGCTACAAGTAAATATCGAGATGAAATAAAAAGAATTAGTGATACATTTGGTGGAAGAATTATTGAAATGGCTGAGACAACTTTTACAATTGAACTTACTGGCCCATCTAGCGAGTTAGATGGTTATCTTGATAGTTTAGATAAGGCAGCGATAATTGAAACTGTTCGAACTGGGGCACTAGGAATTGGACGCGGAGACAGAATACTTAAAATATAATATTAAAGGAAATATATGAAGGTTTATTACGATAAAGATGCAGATTTAAATATTATTAAAAACATGAAGGTTGCGATTCTAGGTTATGGCTCTCAGGGTCATGCGCATGCAAACAACTTACAAGATTCTGGTGTTGACGTTGTTGTTGGTTTGCGTGACGGTTCTAATTCATCAGACAAAGCAAAATCAGCTAACTTAAATGTAAAATCAGTTGCAGATGCAACTTCTTGGGCAGACTTAGTTATGGTCCTTGCACCTGATGAATTTCAGGGGAAAATATACTTAGAAACTATAGAGCCAAATATAAAACAAGGTGCAACACTTGCATTTGCTCACGGTTTTAATATTCATTTTGGACAAATTAAACCAAGGGAAGATTTGAACGTAATCATGATTGCACCAAAAGCACCTGGCCATACGGTTCGTTCTGAGTTCGTAAAAGGCGGTGGGATACCAGATTTAATTGCTATCCAACAAGATGCAAGTGGGAGCGCAAAAGATATAGCGCTTTCCTATGCATCTGCAATTGGTGGTGGAAGAACTGGGATTTTGGAGACAACTTTTAAAGATGAAACAGAGACTGATTTATTTGGTGAGCAAGTAGTTTTATGCGGAGGTACTACAGCTCTTGTTCAGGCAGGCTTTGAGACCTTGGTAGAAGCTGGTTACGAGCCAGAAATGGCATACTTTGAATGCCTCCATGAATTAAAATTAATTGTTGATTTAATGTACGAAGGTGGTATTGCCAATATGCGTTATTCTATTTCAAATACAGCTGAATATGGCGATGTAACCAGGGGCTCGAGAATCGTTAATTCAGAAACAAAAGCTGAAATGAAAAAAATTCTAGGTGAAATTCAAGATGGATCATTTGCTAAAGAATTTGTAAATAATGTTGGAGATTTGCCAGCGCGACGTGAAAAGCAAAGACAGCATCAGATAGAGCAAGTTGGAGAATCACTGCGCTCGATGATGCCATGGATTAAAAAGATTGTTGATAAGACAAAGAATTAATTGAAAAAAAACCTTACTTATCCAATTATAGCTAAAGAAGGCTGGTTGTTTCTTGGCATTTCAATTTCTGCTAGCCTAGCTACTAGTTTTTGGTGTCTAGAAGCATCAATACCTTTATGGATCATATCTTTATTTATTTTGCAATTTTTCCGAGATCCAATTCGACCAATACCACAAGGTAAGAATTTGATAGTATCAGCAGCGGATGGGCGCGTTATTTCAATAGAAAAAACTACCGATCCCTATAAGAAAAGAAAAGCAATAAAAGTTAGTGTATTTATGAATGTTTTTAATGTTCATTCAAATAAAGCACCCATTTCAGGCAAGATTATTAAAAAATGGTATTTTCCTGGAAAATTTTTTAATGCTTCCTTGTCAAAAGCTTCTTTAGAAAACGAACGTTGTGCACTACTGATAGAAACAAAAGATATGAAATTAATAACTTGTGTTCAGATTGCTGGATTAATTGCACGCAGAATTTTATGTTACAAAGAAATCGGTGGTAATCTTTTAAAAGGCGAGCGGTATGGTTTTATTCGTTTTGGATCACGAGTAGATTTATATTTACCAGAAAATTCAAAAATTAAAGTGGCGCTTGGTCAAAAAGTTAAAAGTTGCCAATCAATAATAGCTGAATTAAATTAATCTTTTCGAAGAAAGATAGATAATTCATTCAAAGCTTTTTCATAAACTTCACGCTTAAAATCAATGACTTGCTTCAACGGAGACCAAAAATTATCCCATCGCCACGAATCAAATTCTGGTTTATCGGAGTTTGTTAATAAAACATCAGAATCTTTCCCAACAAATTTTAACAAGAACCATATTTGCTTTTGTCCTTTATAGCGACTAGCCCCGTCGCGCCTAACCCATTGCTTTGGGACTTCGTATCGTAACCAATCTTTAGTTTTTCCAAGAATCTTCACATGATTAGGGCCAAGACCAACTTCTTCCATTAACTCTCGATACATTGCTTCTTCTAGACTCTCTCCTTCGTTTATTCCACCTTGAGGAAATTGCCAAGCATCTTCAGCTACTCTTTTTGCCCAAAGAACCTTGTCATTATCATTTAAAATTACAATGGCAACATTGGGTCTATATCCTTCTTTATCGATCATAATGTTATCCTTAATATATATGCTATTTTTCCACAAATAAAAATTTATTAAAAGGTTGATTTTGTGATTAATCAAAATAAAAAATTCATTCTAATTACATTAATTAGCTTTCTTTTAGTATTAATTTATTTCTACAGTACTTTCTACAAAGAAAATCCAAAAGCTTATATAACTAACCAAGGTGATAATACCGTTTCTGTAGTTGACCTTGTCGCTCTTGAGGTAATAAAAACAATAAAAGTTGGTATCGCTCCACTTGGCATCACAATTTTAAATAAAAAAAATCTTGTGTTCGTAGGTAACGTAGGTACTGATGATATTTCTATAATTGATACACGTACAGATCAGATTATTAAAACAATCAAATTAAATACAGCTCCCTTAAGCCTAACTTCAAATCCTGACGAATCTAAAGTTTATGTAACTGACTGGTTTAAAAATAATATTTTAATTATTTCAGTTGATGAGATGAAAGTAATCGATTCTATTGAGGTTGGAAAAACTCCATCAGGAATTGCTTTTAATGAAAAATATAGTTATCTAATGATTACAAATAGAGACTCTAATACGGTTGAGATATACAAAGACAATAAGTTAATCAAGAGTTTAAATACAGGAAAGCATCCATTTGGGGTTCACACTAAAGGGCAATATGCTTACACAGCAAATGTATACGATGATTCAATAACAATTATCAATCTAGAAGATTGGACTACTAAAATAATTAAAGTTGGCGCACATCCTTACAATGTATTCACTCACCAGAATCTTGGCTTTGTAACAAATACGGTTGATGACTCGTTAAGCGTTATTGACCTAAAAATTAGTAAAGAAATAAAGCAAATATACACTGGCGAAACTCCTGAAAATTTAGATGTACATCGAAAATTAAATTTACTCGTAGTTACAAATTGGGGAAGCGATTCAATTTCTGTGTATTCTCTTAAAAATTTAAAGCTAATAAAAGAAATTAAAACAGGCGCACAAAGCCGATCTTTTGGTGAATTTATACTACAGTAAAGTTTTTATAGTAATATGTTCAATTGATTTTAATTAACGAAGGAATTTGTCAGATGAGAAAATTTATTTTAGCTCTAACAGCACTAGTGTTTTCCATGTCAGTTTTTGCTCATGGGCCAACGCCTCAAAAAGTTCAGGAATCAATCACTGTAAATATTGCGCCTGCTAAAGCATGGTCAGTTGTAAAAAATTTCACAGACTTTAACAAGATTATGAAAACAAGGTCTTTTGATGATGAGATAATGAAAATAAAATATGAGATGTTAAAAAAAGATGGTCCTTTTTCTGATTACAATGCTTATATTATTGTCAAAAAAGGTGCTAATGATAATGAGTCAGTTATTCAATGGACTGCAAGATTTTATAGAATATATAAACTAAATCCTCCAATTCCAGAAGGTCAAGATGATGCAACTGCCGTTGCAGCTGTTAAAAAAATAGTTAAGCCAGGACTTGTTAGTCTAAAAAAAGCTCTGCAATCAAAATAACTTATTATCCATCTAAAGGCGGATTTTTAAATCCGCTTTTTTCATGATTACAATTAACCCACAAAAAAAACCTAAAGCAATCGTAATATGGCTTCATGGTCTAGGTGCAGACGAAAATGACTTTGTGCCATTTATAAAAAATTTAAATCTTTATGATGTTGAGTTTCTTTTACCTAACGCGCCATTGAGGCGAATAACTATGAACCAAGGTCTTTCAATGAGAGGATGGTACGACATCAAAGGCACACACGAATCTCTTAATTTTTCTTATCAGGATGAGAGTGGCTTAATAAAATCTAAAGATCTCATTGAAGGTATAATCAAAAAGAGATGTGCGCTAAGTAGCTCTAACTTTAAAGTATTTATTGGAGGTTTCTCTCAGGGTGCGGCCTTATCTTTGTTCACTGGGTTATCATCAAATCTTGAAATTAGTGGGATTATTGCCTTATCTGGTTACCTGCCAAAAAACATAAAGTATTCAAGTCCTAAACATCCACCAATAATTGCAATCCATGGCGAGGGTGATGATATCATTGCTTTAGATATAGCTAAAAATAGTTATTTAGAAATTCAGAAATCAGAAGATTTCTTATTTAAATCCTATAAAATTGCTCATGAAGTAATCTATGAGGAAATTATAGATGTTAAAAACTTTTTAATTAAAAATATATAATCATGGCTAAAGAAAATATAAACATAGAAAACCTATTAAAAGAGTTAGAATCTATTGTTGCAAAAATGGAAGATGATAGTTTAAATCTAGAAGACTCTTTAAAGTCTTATGAAAAAGGCATCACTCTTGTTAAATCAGCTCAAGAATCACTAAAGAAAATTGAGCAGCGAGTACAAATTCTTTCCCAAAAAAATGAATTAGAAGATTTTAAGACTGATGACTGAGGATTTTAGGTTTTGGGCTGACGAGCATCAAAAAAGAGTAGAGAATTTCATGATGAGATTTTTACAGAAAGAATCATCTAACTCCCTAATTCATGAAGTATGTAGCCATGGCTCTCTAAATGGTGGGAAAAGATTTCGAGGATTACTTTGTTATGCTATTGGCGAGATTTCGAAAACAGACAAACTAATTCTTGATTATATTGCTTCTTCTGTAGAATTTATTCATGCTTATTCTTTAATTCATGATGATCTTCCGGCGATGGATAACGATGATTTAAGGCGAGGAAAACCAACATGTCATATAAGGTATGATGAAGCTCAAGCTATTCTTGCTGGTGACGGCCTTCAATCTTTAGCATTTAAAATATTATCTACACCTAAATTCTTAATTGATGACCAAAAAAAAATAAAAATAATTCACAGCTTATCTGATGCAATTGGAATCAATGGTATGGTTAAAGGCCAATCTTTAGATATTGAAAATACATTAAAAATTGGTGAAATTAATAGCTTGGAGAAATTACAAGAATTAAAAACAGGATTATTATTTAGTTTCATTGGGTTAGCAACATGTCTTGTATCGAATAATCCTTCTGAAGAAATGAATATAAAAATTACTAATTTATCTGCACTATTAGGCAAAGTTTATCAAATAACAGATGATATTCTTGATTATGAATCTAATGATAGAGTATTAGGCAAAACTAGTGGCAAGGATAGAAAAGATAATAAGCTGACATATGTTTCCCTTTTAGGTATTAATGAGGCGAAAAAAATTAATAGTAAGTATTTTGATAAAATCAAAGAAATAATTAATTCAATGTCTGGAAATACTATATTTTTAAGTGAATTAATTGAAAAAATTTATCAAAGAAGTCACTAAATGGATTATCTAGAAAAAATAAATACGCCGGCAGATATTAAAAATCTTTCAAGAAGGGAATTGAAGTTGTTAGCAAATGAACTTCGCTCTTTTGTAATAGATAGCGTATCAAAAACTGGCGGACATCTGTCCTCAAACCTAGGCGTAATTGAGCTCACTATCGCCCTACATTATGTATATGATTGCCCAAATGATCAAATTGTATGGGATGTTGGTCATCAAACTTATGCGCACAAGATTTTAACTGGAAGAAGAGGTGAAATGCATACGCTCAGACAAAAAGATGGCATCTCTGGCTTTCCAAGAAGGTCTGAAAGTAATTTTGATAGTTTTGGTACTGGGCATTCAAGTACATCAATATCTGCCGCATTGGGGATATCAGAGGCTTTTAAACTGAATAAATCTAAATCTAGAGCAATCGCTGTTATTGGTGATGGTGCAATGACAGCAGGGATGGCTTTTGAGGGTTTAAATAATGCAGGAAATACGGAAAATGACATACTTGTAATATTAAATGATAATGATATGTCTATCTCAAACAATGTAGGAGCACTGAATAACTACCTTGCAAAACTCCTCTCAGGTAAACTATATGGAGGAATAAAGCGCTCAGGAAAAGCTGTATTTTCTAAGGTTCCACCTATGCTTGAATTAGCTAGAAAGACTGAAGAGCATGTTAAAGGGATGGTTATACCTGGTACTTTATTTGAAGAATTTGGATTCAACTATATTGGACCTATTGATGGTCATGATTTAGATACATTAATAGATACCCTTACTAATATAAAGTCTCTAAAAGGCCCTCAATTCTTTCATGTAGCGACTAAAAAAGGTTATGGTTATAAGCCTGCTGAAAGTAACCCAAATAAATTTCATGGTGTAAGTAAATTTAATCCTCAAAATGGAAAACCAGATATAAAAAAAGGATTTAAAACTTTTACTGATATTTTTTCTGAATGGATTATGGATGCTGCAAAAAAAGACTTGAAGCTTTGTGCGATTACTCCTGCAATGTCAGATGGGTCTGGATTAAATGAATTTTCAAAAAAATATCCAAAAAGATTTTTTGATGTTGGAATTGCTGAGCAACATGCTCTAACTTTTGCTGCGGGACTTGCATGTCAAAACCTAAAGCCAGTTGTTGCGATATATTCGACATTTTTGCAAAGAGCATATGACCAATTAATACATGATATTGCACTACAAAATATTGCTATGTTATTTGCAGTCGATCGTGCTGGGATTGTAGGAGCTGACGGTGCAACTCATTCAGGAAATTTTGATATTTCATACTTAAGGTGTATTCCAAATATCATAATAATGACTCCAAGTAATGAAAATGAATGTTACCAAATGCTTAAAACAGGATTTCAGTATAACGGGATATGTGTAGTTAGATTCCCAAGAGGTCATGGTAATGGTACCCAGATTGATAAAAAATTAAACTTATTAACTATTGGAAAGTCAAAAAAATATAGAAGCGGTAAAAAAGTTGCAATTCTTGCTTTTGGCCCACTGCTCCATACTGCTCATGAAGTAGCTGAAGATTTAGATGCGAGTCTTATAGATATGAGGTTTGTGAAGCCG
>Ga0209830_10002434_pt1 | contig 15028 bp, 12 predicted proteins | sample ArcticOcean_MG_C_12_FD_187439 | JGI IMG/M metagenome (GOLD analysis project Ga0209830, IMG submission 187439) | Marine microbial communities from western Arctic Ocean - ArcticOcean_MG_CB8_130 (SPAdes) (version 2) | ecosystem: Environmental > Aquatic > Marine > Oceanic | place: Arctic Ocean...
AAGATCTCTTTTCATTTTTAATTTCTTCAAAAAAACGACGCAGCACCGCGAACGAAGAAGAAGAAGAAACTAAACTAAACGCGATAGTTCGCGCGCGCACGCGAGTGTGTGTGTGTGTGTGTGTGTACTTTGTCTCGAAATGGATATTAACAAGTTAATGGAGAAGATTCATAAGTAAGAGAGTTGTTTTTGACTGATGGACTGATACGTGTTTGTATTTTATTTTCTTTTCTGCTGCTGATCGTAAGACAAGGAAGCGCTCTCCCTCGTTCGTTTCTTTGATATTAATAATAATAACTCTGCTCTCTATGACTTTCTCTCTCGCTTTGACGTATCATATAACACAGCACGACTGAAGAAGAAGAAGAAGAAGAAGAACTTTCTGCAGAAACCAGTAGTGATAACGAGACTAAAAATTGCGATGAATCATTGAAATCGACGCCTGAAGAAGAAGAAGAAGAAGAAGAAGAAGAACTGAAAAGTAGGGGAAGAAGAACAAGAGAGGGCTTACGGTCCGAGAGAGAAAATATGGAGAAAAATATCATCGAAGACTTGGAGAAAAAAATGCTCGAGAAAGAACGAGAGTTCATGGAAACTTCCGAGCATTTACGCAGAGAAGCAGCCGTGAAAGAGAACGAAGCGTTGAGAGCGCAACAAATGCTCAATCAAGAGAAGAAAAATTATCGCGAACGAGCGATGATTGCGAATCATCAACGCGTAACAGAGATCGATCGACTAAACGCGCAAAACGAGAAAACCGTAAACGAGTTGCAACAAGAAATCCTAGAGTTGAAGAATACGATACAGAACTCACGCGAGCACGTTGAGAACAGAGAAAAATTTGATACTGAGTACATGAAAGTTTCAGAAGAACTGAAACGAGCGAAATTGAAGATTGAAAACGTCGATGAGGAGAGAGAAGAGGCGATTGCTACGATTACGGCAAAAATGCAAAACGAACTCGAAGAAAACGTGAAAAAAGCGACGAAAGAGTGCGAGTTGGCCATTGAAGGAAAGTTGGAAGCAAACGTACGAAAAATATTTGCGCATAATCGTACGATGGCCGATGCATTCAAGATACACGTCGCGGAGACGGATAAGTTGCGCGAAGATATCAAACTCGCAAGCTCTGAAAAAGTCACTTTAACGAGGCTATTGGAAGAAGCGAGAGAAGAAACGAAATTGTCAGCAAAACGCGCGGTATTAATTGGAAAGGATTTAAATACGGCACGGACTAGTTTGGAAGAACTGAACGAAAAATGCGAAGAGTTGAAGCAAGCGTTTGAGGAAGACAGAGATCGCTGGATGGAAGAAAAACATCAAACGGCTGAGAAACTTTGCGAACAAGAAAAAAATGCCGCAAACGCTATTTCTTTACGAAATAAAGAGCTTCTCGAATTACGAAACTTATCTCAAACGTACGTAAACGAGAGAAGCGATTGTGAGGCGTTCCTCATCTCGTGTTTGGAAGACGTGAGAGTGAAGAAAAATAAAGAAAACGTCGAGACATCAAAAACTTACGAAGAACAAGAACAAGAAGAAAACAACAACAACGACGAAGCCGCTTTGGTCGTTGTAGAAGAATATGGCGAAAGCGATGATTACGTGCACGTGAGTGCTCCAGGTCCGATTGATTTCACAAAACTATCGTGGCAGGAGAAGGAAACCATTCTTTTTAATCTGTTTCGTGCTCTAGAGACGAGCGTCGTCAATACTTAATATGTTTGTAATAAAAGAAGGAGAACGCGTTGCTAAATAAATTTGATGGTGTATATGTTGTAGTAGTAGTACTCTCGTGATTTTTAAAACCTCTTTTTTGTTTGGCGCGCGCATGCTGCCCCTTTGTTTTTTAGTTATAGTAGTATATATTATTATTTTTTGTACTGGTATGTACTTGTACCTGTTAGGTATATGTTGTTCTCGTTTAGTATCTTTCTTCTACCATCGCCTTTGGAAAAATCCCCCTGGTCGTTGTTGTTGTTGCATCCCAGGAATGAGCGACGACGGTTGATTCGGATTTGAAAGAAACGAAGGCATTTCCCTCAAAGTTCCTCTGTTCATAGAACTCGGCGGAGGCCCTAACTCTTCATTTTCGGTCTTTTCCTCCTTCCCATCTGGGTGCGTAATCGTTTCAATCGTTTTTGTTTTCGCAACTCCGTCTTCGCCGACAATCGTATGCGTTTCTACAGTCTTCTTCAACGTCTCACCGTTCGACGAGAAGACGTATTCAGATTTTTTCGAACTCTGGCTAGAGCTCCTTTCCATCCACCCATTTTTCTTCATCGACTCATCGGAGAACAACGACCTTCTCTGTTCTCTTAATCGTCCAAATTCATCAAATCCGAACGGGTCTCTTCCTAAAAACATGTTCGGGAAGAACTCTGATTGTCTATGCGTTCCATTCACTTCGTTCGACGGCGATATCTCGTCGAAGAACTCTCTAAACACGTCTAAAGGATCTCTAAAAAATCCTCCGCGTTGCCAGCTTCCGAAATCGTACGATCGAGGCGTTTGATATTGTTGTTGTTGTTGTTGTTGTTGATAGTGTTCCGGTGACTCGCTATTGTTATTAGTATTGTTGTTATGATCTTCCGCGTTCATCCTACGGAAATAAGACATCCCGAACGAATCGTACTTCATTCTCTTTTGCTCGTCCGATAATATTTCATAAGCAGCTGCGGCTTCTTTGAATATCTCAACAGCCTCTGGCGTGTTGTTCTTATCGGGGTGATTCTTTAAAGCTGTTCTCGTTATAAGAGCACAGAGCATCAGCAGTGAAAGCATAAAAGGTGAGTAAGTAAGTAGGCAACCTGCGAGAACGTAAAGAACGTAAAGAAGAAAATGAAGAAGAAGAAAATGAAGAAGAAGAAGAAAAGGAAACGACTAACGATCGATCGATCGATCTAGAGAGAGAGAGATGTGTGATGTGATGATGTGTTGTAGAAACGTACCAGTGCTCTTATAGGCTTTCCTGATTTCATCTTGCGAAGCGGTTCTTTCGATCCCTAAGGCTTCGTACAGTCCTCGCTCTGTTTCGGTCATCTTTTTCGTTCGTTCCGCGCTCGTTTTTAAGAGCGGGATTAAGAGAGAGAGAGAGTGAGATTAATAAGAGAGAGGGTTATTTTATTCTCTGCGTGTGGACACGAGAACCGAGCTCGAATGAAATGAAGTTTGTCGTCGCGAAACTCGTTTCCCCTCTATCGTCTGCTGTGTGCTGTCTGTTTTCCATTATTTTTCCCTCACAGCAATTTCAGCTCTTTCTTTTAATTCGCTGCACTTTTATTGATATCAATATATCCGAAGTTACGCTGTAAAAATAATGCAAGTAATCCAATCGATCGAGTATAGTAGTAGTCATAGTAGCAATAGCAGCAGTAGCGCATTTAATCGCGTACAAAACGCACAATCTTTCGCGAATAAGCGCATATCGTCCATAACTAGCACATCTGCACCAAAATCACGAAGAGAACTCTCAAAGAGCAGTAGAAGTACTTCGGAAACATGTGAATACGTTGTGAACGAACGTCATGAATCCATGAGAAATAAAAGTTTCACGAAAGAAAATGTTTGTTGTGAAGGAATCGAAAGAAAAAGGGTACGTTTTATGTTCGCGCTAGTGATATTTATCCCTTCGCGCGCCTCTCCGTTTTTATTCATATTTGACGGCTCTTGATGATGATGAAGATGATCGAACGAACGAACGAAGGTGTTGTGTTTAGTGTATCTTTACATTTTAACCCGCATTCTTTAAAACTTATTCCTCCCAAACATATTCTCTCTACTACGTATACATTTAATTAAAATAAATAAATAATAATAATATAGGGATATCTCCAACGAACGCGAGCTTCGAATATTCCAGACTCGTTCGATCCCAGTAAATATGGCACCGGGATTTCAGAGTTTCCAGAAGAAGATGGAGGCAGAGACTGGACTTTGAAGGATGCAATTTTTGGCACCGAAGGATGGAATAGGAATAAAACGAGAGCGCCGGCGAAAGATCGCTTATTGGCGATATTACCGTATTTGATTCCAATGATGGGATGTATTGCGTTTACGAACGATGGTTTCGAACAATTTCCATTAACGCACGAGTTTTTAGATTGGTTCACTAGGCCGATGATGATCTTCTACTCGAACGGGTTCATTCCGTTTTTGTCCTTTTTTGGTTTGTTCTTAGCCGTCGTGAGGAACCCGAAAGTGCCGCATTTCATAAGATATAATACAATGCAAGCGATTATGTTGGATATTTGCATCATGCTCGCTGGTTTAATCATGCAATACATACCAATGTTCTTGGCCTGCGGTTGGGTCGGCGGCATGGTCGAAGTCTTTGCGTTTATGAACGGAACGTATGCAATTTTTTACTCCGTTTTTAACGCCTTGCAAGGCAAATACGCCGAAATTCCAATCATTACCGAAGCCGTTTATGCTCAAGTTTCAGAGTCCATTGCAAATCCGGACGACGAAGGCGTCGATGATTGATTTGATTGAACAATATCATCATAGCTTTTTAATAATAATTTTACACATAATACCGTACGGTGTGATAAAAAACGTACAATAATAATAGTAATAATCTTATATACTGATAGACGTAGCAAAACGATGATGTTCAATGAGCTTGGCTGTTCAATGAGCTTGGCTGATGAGTTATGGCAAGAAACAAAAGGGCAACGTGGCGTGGGCTTATTTCTGCTTTTTGAACCCATCAGCGTGATTGATTATCTTTCTCGACTCGAAATCGTCACTAAATCGTCCTTTCACATAAAACTAATTAATAACAATGTTTACTTTAACTACTGCTCAAGCCGCCGTCCGCGTCAACATGACCGCCAAGACCTCTAAGCGTAACGTCACTGTTAGGTACGATTCTTAAACAATAGTATCATGTCGTGTGTGTGTGTGCGTGTGTGCGTTTTCTAATGGAGGACATTTTGTGTTTTATATGTTGTTCGGAACCGCGCGCGAGTTGTCTGTCGTTTTAACACGCACAAGAGAGGGAGGGAAAGAAACGCACTCGCGCTCCTCTCTCTTTCGATCGATCGGATCACTTTTTCTTAATCTTCTTAATCGAAGGAAAAGAGAGAGACGCGCGCGCGGCTAAAACAGGATAAGATGATCCTAGCCAGTTTTTGCAACGCTGACTCAGGAAGCACACACGTGGCAGCAAGACAGAGCAGCACAAACTTCTCGCTCAAAAAACAACGAATCCTCGCTCTTTTCTTCCCCTTAAAAAAAAGAAAGTATTCTTTTAAAGAAACATTTTCCTCCCTTTTTTAAACGATCGATTGATCGATTGATCGTAATCTTTACAACGAACGAACGACTGACGTGATAGTAATAAACACTCTCTCTTTCATTCATAAATGAACAGCGCCAAGCCAGGATTCTCTGACTCCCTCGCCGGTAAGTCTAACTGGAACGCGTACGAAGGTTCGGCCGAAAAGCCGCTCACGAAGGAAGAACTCAAGGCAAAGAACGCAAAGGAAGACGCTGAAGCCGCCGCTCGCCGTGCTGCCTCTGCCGCGAAAATGGCCGCCGAACGCGCTGCCGCCGAAAAGAAGTAATTGCTTTTCCTTTTTTATGAATTAGAAAAATAACGAGGTCAGGCGTACTCGCGCGCGCTTTCTACGCTGGCAACAACAAATTAGTTGAACCAAAATGAATCGCGCGCGATCATATATCTGAGCCTCTACAATATATATATATATTATACCTTAAAAATATGCGAAAGAGCGTTGTAGTTGTAATGTTCACACTACCTACTACAGACTCAGTCACAATCACTTTATACATAATTTTGTCTTCTCACAATTTTGTTCTGATTAGAGGGCTTTATTAGCAAAATTTTTTTTTTTTTGAAGGTCCATTATTCTCGCTTACGCCGCCCTCTATTTGTAAAGCCCTCTATTTTTTGAGATTCTTAAGATATTTTCACTACAACTTTACTTTGGATTCTTTGATCGCGCATATACATAATTATATATATAATTTATATCATTTATAACAATGTTCGCCACTTCTACTACTCAAACGCGTTCATCTTCATGTTCTCGTTCGTTGAACAAATTAAGTAACATGAAGAAGTTCAGATCGATCGCAGTCGTGAACAAAAACGCGACTCGTCACGCTTTTAGTACCAATAACGTTCTCAAAATCAAATGTGTGAGAGATGATATCAATATCAATACCAATAGTAATAATAGTAACGAATCCGAAAAAGAAGGAAGGACAACGACTAGTAATAATAATTCATCATCATCGAGAAGAAACGCTCTTTTTGCAATAATGACCACCGCGACTGCGACGACATTTACTACTAAAGCTGCCTCTGCTGCCTTTGATTTACAGAAAATAGCTGAAACTTTATTGAAGGAGAAAGATATGAGCGCGAACGAGGACATGAACGCGATTAAGGAAAAACGAAAGTTAAACTTACCGAAATTGGAAGTCGAACCACTGGATCGATTAGAAGGTGCGGCAAGAACATCAGGGGCGAACAAATCGAAAGCACAAATTGAGTACGCGCAATATATCGCTCCGATTATCGAAGCGAATATTGATTTGGATTTTGGTTCTTACATACGTTTGGCACTCGCTGATGCAGGTACGCACTCGGTCGTTGGAAAGAAGTATGGCTTGAACGGCTCGATCAGGTTTGAATTAGATAGACCGGAAAACAAAGGGTTGCAAAAGGCGATGGATTCTATTGAGAAGATAAAAAAAGAGTGCGACTCAAGAACGACGCAACCGGTTTCGTACGCGGATCTCATCGCAATCGTACCGCACTTTGCGGCGAGAATCCAATTTAGGAATGATTACGTTGAAGAAATGGGCTCGGATGATAACTATGAATTCTTGTTCATTGGAACAAATCCGTTTTTGGGAGCCAAAGTACGCGTCGGTCGTTTAGATGCCACCGAAGCAGACCCGGCTGGGTTAGTGCCAAATTTGGAAACCGCCACTGGCGAAGAGTTACTCACTTGGTTCAAAAGAATGGGCAGAGGGCCGAATGAATTAGCCGCTTTAGCGCCTTATTTGTATGAAGATCCTAAAAAAGGTGTCGAAATCGTCTCACAAGATGGGACTTGCGAGCGTTTACTCGGCGTCTTCGAAACGCAAAGAATTTTAGGGAAAAGAGCTCCAGGTCCGGCTGTTACAATTATCAAAAACTTTAAGCAAATCACTGATAACGCGATCCCGGGAGGTGCAATGGAAATCGCACCAGCTGTGTTTGACCCGCCATACGTTGACTATGCTTTCATTAAAGGAGGTGGTGAAATCCCGAGAGTTGGCGCATATCCGGCCAGACCAAATTCGGCTCGCGAAGGCGGTTCAGTCTTTGCGTTGCGTATGAGAGGCGAGGAAGGGTCAGTTTCGAGCATGAATAAGGGCGCAAAGTTGGACTAATAAACAGTTTTATTTGTGTTTATCACAACTACACGTATATATCAATACACTATACGCATCAAGATTCTTTTTAATATTACTATTTATCGCCTTATTAAGTGTATCTAAATCTTCTTCTTCTTCTTCTTCTTCTTCTTCTTCTTCTTCTTCTTCTTCTTCTTCTATTTTGTTTTGCTAATTAATTGTGCTATATCGTGTACGTATGATCAAATCAAATCAAACTGGAGGTGGATACTTCTTACTTTGTTCTTTCACTAATCTGTTATACTCCGTCCTATCTTGCGTATACATCACGTACGCGTCGGATTGCGCGGGCGATAACGGGTTCGGTGTTTTTAATAAATCCTGAATCCCTAATAATATTTGTTTAATCGTAATCGATGGTGCCCATCCTTCCTCTTCGTTCAAGATCGATAGACACACTGTGCCAGATGGGTATATGTTCGGATGGTAGAATTTCTCCGGAAACTTACATTTCGGCGGTTTAATTGGATAATCTTTCGTGAACTCGATCGTGAGCGGGAAAAAACCACGGTCCCAAATCGTATCCTTCGGTCCAGGGATCGAACACTTCCATCGTAAGAAATTAGGTAATCCGGTCAACAGGTCTTTCTCTGGCGCAGCAGCGAATCCGTACGGTCGCTCTTTCCTCCAAGATTTTCTTTCCTCCATTAAGCGCTGCATCGCTATTGAGGTCATTTTTATTTAATGTATGGTACAGTACCACAATAAAATTATACGTATGTACTTTATGTATTTTACTGCTATTATTATTATTATTATTACGTATTATTATTATTATTATTATTATTATTAAGTATTATTATTATTATTATTATTATTATTATTACTGTTATACGACTTTGTTCGGCAGCAGTGCAATTGTTCCCCAAAAATATAATAATGTATCTTTCTTCAACTTTACATATAATTCACATATAATTCAAACATTTTCATAAAAACGAAGAAGAAATGAAAGCTTAATACGTATTTATCATAATTCAATGATTCAATGAGAAAGAAGAAGAAGAGAGAGAGAGAGAGAGACTGAAGAAGAAGAGCGCGTCATGAAAATAGAAAATAATAATAATAATAATAATAATAAGTTTTCTTCTCTGCTCATTTTAATAATAAGTAACGTTTTTATTGTTATTTTCTGCACGACGGCATTCGTTGAAGTCGTTTTTGTTGTTAACGCTTCTATTACTACTACTGCTACTTCATCGGGAGTAATATCTGCTCTGAACGCGATCGAACACGATGAAGACGTGAACAATAATAGTGATAATAATAATAACGTGTTCTTACAGAGAAAAGCGAAAGCGGATGCACATTTTTATAAAGCCTCGAACAAAGGTGTTAATTGTAAAGATGATGATAATCAACTACATCTAAAATGGCGCACTCGAGTACAGAGTTCAGTGTACGCATCGCCATTGGTAGTCGATATGCACGGAGATGGGCATAAGGAAATTCTCGTGAATACTTTCGTGCACGCGATCGATTTGTTAGATGGCGAGACTGGGCAGACCGTCGCCGCTGGCGGGTTTCCAATATTCCACGAATCGAAAATACACGGGAGTCCTATATTATACAGAGATGAACAAAATGGAGAGAAATTATTCATCATTTGTACGTACGATGGAGAGATTTTAGTGTTCAATCAGTTCGGTTCTGTAGAATATAAAAGGAAAGAATTAGCGAGGATGAAAGTTCCATTGAATTGGTTCAAAGAGAAAGAACGAGAACGTAAGCAAAGAGATGAAATGCACATCAAAGAGTTGAAAGAAAAAGCAAACGCGCAAAAGCACGCACCTGGAGATTGGGAACACAGTGGATTTGATTCACCGGATATTTTGCATCGAGAAGGAAGAGAACCACCGCCAGTAATAGTAGAAAATAATAATAATAACGAAAGAAGACGAGAACGTGATGGTGGTAGAAAATTACTCGAGGCAGTTTTAGAAGACATTAAATTTACGATGGACGAAGACATAGTAGAAGGGGAGGATCTATATAGAGACGAAGATTATAACAATGATGATGATGATGATGATAATGGCAATGAATTATATAACGATGAAAATGATGAAACCATCGATAACAAAAACGACTATCATTCAGATGAATCAGTAGAAGATGAAATTAAAGATGAACTGAGACTTCGCGAGACGCGAGATAAAGACAACGTCTACATCGACGCACATATTTTGTGTTCGCCCGTAATAGCCGACGTTGATGGTGATGGTCACATGGAGTTAGTCATAGCGGTTTCATATTTCTTTGACGAGGAGAGAGAAGATTTCGCGAGTAAGAAACACAGGCTAAATAATAAAATCGACGCTTCTAAATACCTCGCCACGGCCATCGTTCTGTTGGATATTAAAAACGAATATCGAGAGAAAGAATTTGTGCATTTAGATCTATCTGTCGAAGATACCGCTTTCAAAGCCAGAGCTTTTTCTCAACCAACTGTGATAGATTTAGATAAAGACGGCACGAATGAAATAATTTTAGCCACTTCTACTGGTAACGTCTACGTTTTGAACGGAAAGACGCTGGAAAATAAAAAGGGGTTCCCGAAACAAATGGGCGAAATTCAAGCACCAGTTGTCGTTGCAGATTTCAACAACGACGGATACTATGAAGTCATCGCTTGCGATTTGAGAGGAAACGTAGGCGTATTCACTAAAGATGGCGATATTTTATGGGAAAAGCATTTACAATCGCAGATATCCGCGAACCCAACTCTAGGCGACATAGATGGAGATCATAATTTAGAGGTAATAATTGGGACATCGTCGGGCGCAATTCACGTTTTGAATGCAGAAACTGGCGAGGAAAAGTACCCTTTTCCATTTTACACGGGCGGAAGGATATTAGCGCCTGTTGCCTTGGGTAGATTAAAAGGGCCGTCTTCATCGAGTCTATCGCTCGTAGCCACTGCATTTGATGGTTTAATATACATCATAGACGGAAAAACTGGATGCAGAAACATCATCGACTTGGGCGAAACCTCGTACTCTATGCCATTAATTGATGATTTATCAAATTCTGGGTATTTGAACGTCGTCGTTGCGACGATGAATGGTGAAGTTCATTGCTTCGAAAATTCAAAGTCTGGCCCACACGCGCATCCATTAGATCAGCAACACGCGCATTTTTTATCAACAAATTTAATGACGCATCGAACTGGATATTTTGGCATATACGGATTGGATCGAGGTTACTTTGACTCTCGAGGGGAGTTTTTGACGATAAAATATCGCATGATTGATAACAGGTGCGTGTTTGGATCATCGAGAAATGTAAAAAATAGTTGTCACGGACCTTATGTAGTCACGGTAACTTTAAACGCCATTGACGTTCAACACGCCGTTAAATCATCGAAATATTACGAGGATGTGATGACTTCTGTGGATCAAATAACTTTGCAAGTGCCGAGACAAAAATCCAGAGGCGAGGTTATAATCGAAATGAAAGACGGGTCGGGAGTCATCGCTATGGATCAATATTCAGTATCTTTCCACGAGCGACATTATAGGATCATTAAATGGATCGTAGCTTTGCCGTTTCTCGGTTTGACGTATTTCATGAAAAAAGCTACTGAGTACAGGAAAATAAAGACGTATTAAATAGAGCGATTATATATATATGTAATACTGTATTTGTATGTAGTAAAACGAGAGTGTGTGTGTGTATTATTATCTTATTATAACAACCTCGTGTTTAATATTTGTCTCTCTAACGTGCTGTGTCTGTTGTTTTCTTTCTCTGTCCACTTGCAAGCAAGACGAACCTAACGAATTCTGTTATCAATTTTAAACCAAGAAATAAATCTTTTGTGTTTAAAAAATCACTTTATTATTATAAACTCGTTCGAACGTCTCGTTTCTTTTCGATAGCGCTTATAGATATATTCGGGTGAGGGCCGAACATATTTAGCCTTTTTAGGGCGCGCGCTTCAAAATTAAATCGCCTTTTTGCTTGTTATTATTATGAAAAGAAGAAGAAAGTGCCCTCGGCTCAGACATCACTCTCTCATATCTCATCCTTTTTATTGTTCTTAAAGATATTCCTTGATCAAAGCTTCTTGATCTTGCGCCGACAGAGCGTTTCTGTTCACGACGTTGCCTTCTCTGTCGATTATGAACTTCGCCTTGAAGTTCCATCCAACGGGTCCAGCGAATTTGCTGAGCGCATGTTGCCACATCGGCGCAGCGTTCGCGCCTTCAACGTCACCTTTGGCCAAAACCGTTCCATTGAATCCTTTCTCGCGCGCGAATTTCTTTATATCCGCGTTATTAGCGAGCTCTTGGCCACCGAATTGCCCTGATGGATATAAAAGAATTTCCAACCCATCTTTTTTGTACTTTTGTTCGAGCGCAGACAATCCCTCATAATTGCTGCGCGTCGCACCTCACCTCGACGCTACGTTCGTTATTAAAACGACCTTGCCTTTCAATGATTTATAATCAAACTTGTTCCCATCGCAATCCTCTTGTTCAGGTAATTCGTAAATATTCGCCGCATTTACTTTTGGGGTCTCCGGAGCTCTCCCGGTCAACATATCAAAGATCCCGCCCATTTTAATGAACTCTCTTTTGTTATTGATGTTGTTGTTATTAACAGTACGTCTTTTAAGTTGTTTTTCAGTCGTTCTTCCTGTTATGCTCGCGTTTATGCGTGGGACTTGCTGTGATACCGCGCGCATTTACTTCTCTTCTTTTCTGAAGCCGTTTTCGTTGTTTATAACTACTTATTTGGTACAAAATCGAAAACGTACATACGTCATCGCTCTCTGCTGTTGACTCAGCACGAGTTGGACTCACAATCGTACCATTTTTCACACAATTAAATTCTTTTTATTAAAAATCTTCTTTTTTAGCAACATCAGTCTTTATCAAATCTGGCACTATTACTGTTATATAGTAGGAAAATAATAAGAAGCGAGGAGCGACTGTTTATTGAAATACTCTCCAACGTGTTATTAGTATTATTAATAATAAATAAATAACTGCAGAGCATAATAAGTCTGCTTCGCTTGATTTGATAGTAAACGCGATGATATTTAAGTTCATGAACAGGAGACCGAGTTTAGAAGAACAGGGAGATATTATTATCTCCAATAAGAGTAAGAGCAGTAAGAGTAGTAATAATAGGTTTAATATAGACAGTGAAGACGTTGGGCGAAGTAGGAAATTCGATGAATTTCTTCTCAGCAGTGATCGAAACAAAAGTAATCGATATGCAATCGATCGAACGAAGATCGTGATCGGAAAAGGAGACGAAGATTTCAGAAAAGCGATTGCGCTGTTGAAGAAATGGGAACATTTTCAACTTAAGTGGACATCGGTAGATAAAAGGACTGAACAAAGAAAGCGGGAGAAAGTATGCGTATTAGTGAACATTATACCGTTCGTGTATATATTTAACCCGTTAGAAATCGTATACGTTGAAGAAGAAGCGAGTAGTCGTCGTCGTCTTATTCGTCCTAGCGCTGAAAAGACGTCGAATTATTACGCGTTCGCACACGCGACTTTACGAGGGCACATGTTAGCCGGGGAAGAGAAGTTTACGATCGAGAAGAGTACGAACGATGGAGAAGAAGTCTTTTTTAAAATCGATACGTTTTCGAAACCTGGGAACATAATCGCGAGTGCGAGCTATCCAATTGTGAGAATTTTACAAAAAGCGTTCCATTTCCAAGCCGCGAAGAGGATGAAGAACGCGATGATGCTATTAGAAAAGCAAAAAAATAGTAGTTTAGCAAAAGTGTAGAGATAGTATTAATACGTAGTTTTATAGATACTGCTATATTAATATGAAACACACGTCAAGCATCTAATTTCAACGCTGTCTAGTCCTAAAATTTTTATTGCGCTAATAACTTCTGTATCGATTCGTCGCGTTCGAGAGTACTCGACTATTATCAAACGCCCTTCGCTCGTTCTCGTTCGATAACACTTTATATGCTTCGCATACTTTCTTGAACATGACCTCAGCGACTTCTTTCGTTTGCTCAGTCTCAGCCTTATCCGGGTGATGTTTCAAAGAGTTCTTTAGGTAAGAACTGCGAATCTCAGCACTGCTCGCTCGAGAAGAGATGCCTAGAACGGCGTAGTGTTCAATTTGAAAGCCGCGCTGAATCTTCGTCTTTGCTTCTTGCAACTTTAACTCGCACTCTTTTCCCATCACAGGTGCTAAAGTTTCTAGATCTTTAGCTGCCATTGCCCAATCCCCGATGGATAAGTAAGCATCTGCTCGTCGTTGAATCGCTCGAATATACGAAACGTCATAAAATTGACTTTCGCAACACGCAACAATCGCTTCCAAATGTTTCTTCGACGATTGTAACGCAGCCGCTCTGTTCGCATGAAGAACTGCACGGAACGCGTTGTCGTTAAAATTAATCTGTAACGCATTGGTATATGATTCTAAAGCCTCTTCAAAGTTACCTGCATGAAACTCGCGATTTCCTTTTGTTTTCAACTTTTCCGCTTCTTGGCGCTCGACTGTCCAATTTTGTTGTTGTTGTTGTTGTTGTTGTTGAGGCTCGGATGTTGCATTCTTTTTCGGAGTAGGATACTTTTGCTGTTGTTGCTGTTGCTGCTGTTGTTGAGGCTGATGATGATGATGAGCTGAACTTTGCGTTGAAGAAACTTTTGGTATTTCTTGTTGCTTCTGTTGTTGTTGCTCGTTCGCCTGCTGCTTCTGCTGCTGCGTTCTTCTCGCATCGTTAGCCGACTCGGCTTTTCTAATCCAACTCTCGTTCTCGTTCTTTAAGCTTCTCAACTCATTTCTCAATTGTTCCAACTCGCGCTTATATTTATCTGCCAAGTTCCTTTGCTCTGCTGCTTCATCTCTTTTTGCGCTCAACTTCTTTGTCAACTCCTGCGTGACGTTTACCTCTCTCGTCAAGGCTTCTCTCGCGGCTTCTCTCGATGTCTCTAGCTCATTCTTCTCAGCTTCAAATCTCAACTTATCCTCCTCGCGAGCTTCTTGCATCTTCTCTTTTTCCTTTTCCATGATAGCAATCGTATTATTCAAGCCTTCTGAGATTTCCTTCACCGCGCGAAGCTCTGTTCTGAGTTCCCCAGTCTGTTTTAAAGCAGATTTAAGCATCGCCTTAGTAACTTTCGCGTCGGTCTCTTCTTGCGAAGAAGAAGAAGAAGAATTGTTAACTGGATCACTAAAGCTCCTGCGAATACTACCGCTGTTATTATAATTATTAATATTTGGTGATGATTGCGACATAATTGTATCACTATCACTATTGATACTTGTCGCAGCAGCAGTGCGAATCGTCGCCGTACCATAGACCGCCCTAGTCACCGCCTCTCTCGCGTTCTTCGCCGCTTCTCTCAAACTCTCAGCCGCTCCGTAGCTGTTAGTATTAGTATTAGTACTATTTCCTCTCGTCGTTTCAAGTTGTACTGGCTGTGATATCGTCGTCGTCGTCGTCATCGTCGTCGTCGTCGTCGCGTCATGTTTTGCCTTTGCAACTACACTATCCATCCACTGCGATACGTTATTAGCAGTATGCGTACTATTATTAGTAGTATTTCGTTGTTGTTGTTGTTGTTGTTGTTGTTGTTGTTGTTGTCTCGACGGA
>Ga0209830_10002436_pt1 | contig 15017 bp, 9 predicted proteins | sample ArcticOcean_MG_C_12_FD_187439 | JGI IMG/M metagenome (GOLD analysis project Ga0209830, IMG submission 187439) | Marine microbial communities from western Arctic Ocean - ArcticOcean_MG_CB8_130 (SPAdes) (version 2) | ecosystem: Environmental > Aquatic > Marine > Oceanic | place: Arctic Ocean...
TGTTGTTTTGTAATTGGTTAAAATTTGTAGCGAGAACGGGATTTGAACCCGTGACCTCAGGGTTATGAATCATGCGATTGTAAAAAACCCATTTTTAAGAATAATTTAAAAATGTTTAAAAAGTTACTTAAAGTTAGTGTTTGCAAGGGGTGGCAAGTTATTGTTATTAATTATTATTTTTTTTGTTTTTATTTAAAACAGTTAAAAGCGTTTCGTTTAGCGTTTCGTTTATAATATTTTTTTAATACAACTTAGTTGAATTTATTGCTAATATAATAATATATTAGTTGCATATGTGTAACTAATTTGTAAATGTGATAAAAATGACATTGTGTTTATAATTTTCTATAATTTATTAAACATAAGTTGCTTATTAGGATTAACCAAATTTGTTAAAATTTGGTGTTATGATTAGGAAGTTGTATTATCATATTTGTAAAATACTTAATAATTCATTGCAATATGTTTTATAAATAGGTAACAAATTTTCAATATAATATATAATGCTATTTTATTTTGAATAATTATCAATGAATAAATAACTAAACTAAACTTTTGTAATCATGAAATTACAACTTAAACCAAAAATCAGTAAGATTCTATTCTTTACAATCTTTTCGGTACTCGTAAACATTTCTGCTTCAGCACAGTCTGGCCAAATGACGGTTACTGGAACCGTAAAAGATAATCAAAATCAACCTGTTGCTTTTGCAACTGTAATTGAAATGGGAGCCAATAATGGTACAATTACCGAAGAAAACGGTGAATATACTATAACGGTCTCAAAAAATGCAACTTTAGTGTTTTCTTATTTAGGATACAAGCAACAAGAGGTTCTTGTTGAAGGAAAAAGTGTAATAAATATTGCGTTAGAGCTTGATGCAGCATCACTAGATGAGATAGTTATTGTAGGATATGGTGCTCAGAAGAAGGAAAACCTAACAGGCTCTGTTGTCGCCATTACCTCTGAAATCATTGAGGATAGAGGTCTTACTAGTGCGTCTGTGGCTTTACAGGGTACGGTTGCAGGGGTTTTTATAAACCAAAATTCAGGCCAAGCAGGAAGGGATGATGTTCAAATTAGGATTAGAGGTATTGGAACCTTGAACAATGCAGCACCTCTGGTACTCGTTGATGGTATTGATACACCAATTGATGAAGTAAGTCCTAGTGATATAGCCTCGATAACGGTTCTTAAAGATGCTGCTGCTGCAGCAATTTACGGTTCTCGTGCGGCAAATGGTGTGGTATTAGTGACTACCAAGGTAGGGAAAAAAGGTGCCAAACCAAGATTAAGTTATAGTAGTTATACCGGAGTCACTCAGGCAACTAGACTTCCAAATATGGTAACAAATTCTTTACAGTTTGCTACACTTAGAAATGAAGCCAACACTAATTTTGGAAACCCTGAAGTATTTGGTCAAAATTCACTTGATTATTTCCGAGATAATGGACCAAATACCGATTGGTTCGATGTTATATTTGATTCTGCCATGATACAACAGCATGATTTCAGTATAAGTGGAGGAGGTAATAATAGTAGCTATAGAATATCTTTTGGCTTATTAGATCAACACGGTGTAACTCCAGAATCCGGTTTTAATAGATTTAATACTAGAATAAACTTCAGCACAGATTTAAGCGACAAGTTTTCTATTAAAACAGGACTTGCCATTACTCGAGGAGATAGGTTTTCATCACAAGAAAATCTTGCAGGAAATGGTTCCGAACTATATGATGCTGCAGAGGCTACACCTCTTTTTCCTGCGTATGACGATATGGGCAGAATTGCTATCGCCAATCCAGATATATCGGGGGCTTCTTTAGGGAATCCTTTAGCCACTATAGAAAGTTCACAATTTCATCAAATTAACTATGCTCTTTTAGGTAATATCACTTTAGATTATGAACCTATTGAAGGATTAGTGTTTTCGCTACAAGGTGCAGCTAACTACAGAAACTTCAATGATGAAATCTTTAATCCTTCCTATTTTGTTTATGACTTCATTACTGGAGAGGAATTTATAAGGAACCCCTTAAGAGGACGTTCCAGAACATATGGAACTTCTTTTAATACTACCGTATCCTTCAGAGCAAATTATGAAAAAACATTTGGTAAACATTATATAAAGGGCTTGGCAGGGTATAGTGAAGAAGAATCTAATTCTGAGTTTTTTGGAGCTTCTAGAAATGGGTTCTTAACTAACACTATTAGAATACTAAGCGTTGGTGATCCAACTTCTGCAACGAATTTTGAAGGCGGAACTACTTGGGGTATTCAATCATATTTTGGAAGATTAAATTATGTTTTTGATGAGAAGTATCTTTTTGAAGCGAATGTGAGAACTGATGGTACATCTAGATTTGCAAATGACAAATGGGGAATCTTTCCTTCTTTTTCGGCAGGTTGGTTAGTATCCAAAGAAAATTTTTTCCCGAAATCTGGAGTGCTTAACTTTTTAAAATTACGTGCATCCTGGGGGCAATTAGGTAACCAAATTGCAAACCCAAATGATGATTTTATATACGCTAGGCAACTGAGCTTGAGTGAGACTTACAATTTTGGTGGTTCAGTAGTTCCTGGAGTTGCACAAACAACTTTAGGCAATCCCGATTTAACATGGGAAACTACTAGCGTTACTAATTTAGCGCTTGAAATGGGGCTTTGGAATTCAAGTTTAAAACTTACTGCTGAATATTTTATAAGAGATACAGAGGATATTCTCTTTACGGTTCCTGTCTCCTCGCTAACTGGTTTTTCAAATGTAATTGCAAATTCTGCCAATATTGAAAACAAGGGCTGGGAACTTGGTTTAAATTATAGAAAAAACTTCGGTGATTTTAGATTGTCTTTTGATGGAAACGTTACTCATGTAACGAGTGATGTGGTAATGCTTAATCCAAATATAGAAACTGGATCTGAAGATCGATTTATCTATGGGATAGATGGGAGACGAATACTTGAACGCGGCTCACCAGTAAATTCATTCTATGGGGTTGAGGTAGCAGGAATATTTCAGAGTCAAGAAGAAATTGATTCTGCTCCAGATCACTCATTTTTAAACCCGAACTTTGGACCAGGTGACCTCCGCTTTGTAGATCAAAATAATGATGGTGTAATTAATCAAGAGGACAGAACACTTATTGGAAAAGAAGACCCCACATGGTTGTTTGGTGCAAATATAAATATGTCTTATAAGAATCTGGATTTATCTGTAATTATTTCAGGAGCTGCCGATTTTGATTCCTATTCGACAGCTGAGATTGCTAGACCATTTTTTAGTAATGCCAGTTTAGAAAAAAGATGGGTTAATAGATGGACACCCACTAATACTGAAACGAATATCCCTAGACTATTTTTTACAGATGGTCCAGCTACTTCTATCAACAATGCTTTTTGGATATTGGATCGAAGTTACGTTCGCCTTAAAAATGTACAACTTGGTTATACTTTACCCACTTCAATGCTAGACAAAACCTTTATAAGTAAGTGTAGAGTATATTTAAGTGGAAGTAATTTAATAACCTGGACTAAGTTTCCCTACTTTGATCCTGAAAGACCTAAATCAAATACTGAGGATAGAGGACAAGATGGTTTTCCTAATTTAAGCGTCGTTGCAGTAGGACTTAACTTATCGTTTTAATTTAAAAAAAATATAATCATGAAAAAAAAGTATTTATTAATTTTGGTGGCATTTGGATTTGCATGCCTTAATATTCAATGTGATAGTGAATTTATAGAAAGAACACCCTTAGGTACTAGTACTGTAGAGTCTTTTTATAACACCGAAGACGAGCTCGTTTTTGGTATAAACGGAGTTTACCAAACTTTTCAAGGAGATTGGTGGGGAGGAGCTTTTGTTCATCTTCAACCTCATATGGAAGGCGCTACAGAAAATGGAAAAATTTGCTGTGATTGGGAATATGAAGTTGTTGCCATAGCTAAAGGCACTTTAAATTCCACAACGGGTGGATTTGTATTATGGAAATGGGTATATGGTTATCAAGCTATCTCCCGGATAAATCAATTATTACAAGTGATTGAAAACGGTATACAGGGTGTAGATAATAGTGATCTTGCCAAATGGGAAGGAGAGCTAAAGTTCTTAAGAGGGTTTGTATATTCACAATTAATCTTTCATTATGGGGATGTGCCATTGATTATCAATCCGTTAACACCTGTAGAAGCTGCTCAATTGACTAGAGACCCTAAAGAAGATGTATTAAATCAAGTCATCTCAGATTTTAACTTTGCAATTGCAAATTTAGAAACTACGCCTAATCGTGGAGAATTTGGGAGACCAACCAAGCAAGCAGCCTATGCCTTTTTGGGAAAAACCTATCTTTATAATGATAGATGGTCTGAAGCACAGGCTGCTTTTCAAGAGGTTTTAAATCTAGAAGGAGGTGCGGTGTCCTTAGATCCAGACTTTGAAAGTCTATTCCGGGGTAAGAATGAGCAAAGTCTAGAAATTCTTTTCAGTGTACAATATGTTGGTCAAGGGCAAGTTGGAGCAGGCTCTGGAGAAGGCAGTTTTATTCAAACTCACTATGCGATTGGAAATAACCCAGATGGTCTTGGATCTGGCTGGCAATCATTATTACATACCGATAAAATGAGAGATGCATTTTATATGATTGATGGTCTCCCTATAGATCAATCACCACTTTACGATACCGATAGCGTATTTTTAAGAAGAGATCCTCGCCTTGGTATGACATTTCAAGTCCCTGGCTATAAAATAGTTGGTAGTGAGGTGGTACCATACTCTACATTTAGAGGATTTCCAGTTGAAGAAAGTTGGATTGTAAACCAAGGTAACCCAGTATCGTCTATACCTGGAGCGGCAGGAATGGGAACAAAAAAATGGGTGACAGAGTTTGACGAGACATCCTTTAGTGATGATTTTTCACAAGATCTCATATTAATGAGATATGCTGATGTTTTACTCATGTATGCAGAAGCTCGAAATGAAAATACTGGCCCTGATGCTCAAGTTTATAATGCGGTAAACAAGGTAAGAACTAGAGCGGGAATGCCTAGTTTCCCAACAGCTCTTTCTAAGGACGAGATGCGCGAAGAAATAAGACATGAAAGAAATGTAGAATTGGCAGTTGAAGGAATTCGCTATAGCGATCTTATAAGATGGCGGATTGCTGAAACGGTGATTCCATCCATACCTTATATAGTAAATAGAAGTTTTGATCCTTCTAAAAATTATTTATGGCCAATTCCACAATCTACAATTGATACAAACCCGAATATTATGCAAAATCCAAATTATTAGTTATATATTAGTTATATATTAGTTATATTTAAGTTATGCATTTATTTCATAAATATCAAATTACATCTAAACTCATCCTTTTATATGGGGCATTGTTGATATCAACAATGCCCCTGTTGGGACAAACTCTTTTTGAGGATGTTACTATTCAAACAGGTATAGACCATGCCTTTGAACCTTTTCAAGGAACTTTTGGTGGTGGTGTGGCTATTTTAGATTTTGATGATGATGGATTAGAAGATATTTATCTTGTAGGAGGTATTGCTCCAGATTCATTATACAAGAATCTTGGAAACGGAACTTTTCAAAACGTGTCGATAAACACGGGTATTTTAGAGTTAACCAATCAATTTGTAACGCAAGGTGTAACATCATCAGATGTTAACAAAGATGGCTGTATAGATATTTTTGTGACCACTATAGCATCTTCAGATGGTTTGCTAGCGCGAGCCAATGACCTATTGTTCATAAATAACTGTGATGGTACATTTAGGTATGCTTCTCAAGAATTTAATCTGGAAGGACATAAAACCTTTTCTACAGGAGCATCTTTTGGAGATATTAATAATGATGGTTATCCAGATCTTTTTGTTGCAAATTACTTTGGAGCATTGTCGGATCGATTAGATCATTTTGCTGGTAATGTTTTTTCGACTAGCGAGCTCTCTAGGGATCAATTATATATTAATGTCGGTGGCGAACACTTTGAAGAAGTTTCTTTAGATTATGGAGTTAGTCATAGAGGGTTTGGGTTTGGTGGTCTCTTTAGTGATTATGATAATGATGGGGATTTAGATTTGTTCGTAGTCAACGATTTTGGTGATAAAGCTACTCCTAATTTGCTCTATCGGAACGATTATCCTATATCTGGCTTTACAGATGTCAGTAATGAAATGAATTTCAATTTAGGTATGAACGGTATGGGCGCTTCAGTAGGAGATTATAATAATGACGGTTGGATGGATTATTTTGTTACCAATATGACAGCAAGCCCGTTTTACCTAGGTCAAGGTGCTAATTTACCATTTAGACAGAGTTCAACAGAGTTGGGCACAGCCTTTCATTCTTTATTTATACCAAATATAGGAAGTGCTATTACAGTTAGTTGGGGTACAAATTTTTTTGATTACGATCAGGATGGTGATTTGGATTTGTTTTTTTCTAATGGATGCTTAAATCCATCATTATTTCCAAATCCAAATATAATGTTAGAGAATTTTAATGGGTTTTATCACAACATCAGCGTGCTTTCTGGATTGGACGACATATCCATAAGTAGAGGTTCGGTAACTTTAGATTACGACAATGATGGAGATTTGGATTTATTAGTGGTAAATCAAAGACCTATCGAGCTTGGAGTAAATACGGGGTATTCACATACAAAAATATACAAGAACAATGCGTCAACAGGAAATTGGTTAAAAGTAAAATTGAAGGGCAGACGTTCTGATTCTAACGGTATTGGTTCTCGAATAGAGGTTGTTGCAGGCTCATTAAAAATGATAAGAGAAGTAGATGGAGGATCCAGTCATGAATCTCAAAATAGTACTGTTGCTCATTTTGGGATAGGAAATGCTACTATTATAGATACCTTAAAAGTTAAATGGCTGGGTGGTTCTGAACAAATATTGACACACGTATTAATAAACAAAGAAGTGACTATTGTAGAGGATCAAGATAAACCAGATGCGGATACCGAAAATTACCCTAAGGTGCTTCTGTATCCTACGCAGTTTGAAAATGATGTTAATATTTCTATTGAGTTCTCTGAAGAATCTCCTTATCTTTTAACAGTAGTTGATTTACTAGGTCGAGTATTGGATAGAATAAGATACAATATTCCCAAAAAAACTTCTACAATTAGCTGGTCAGCACCTATTTCCATGCAGAATGGAATGTGTTTTTTTATTATTCAATGGGATGGTGACAAAAAATATTTGGTAGAAAAAGCCATTAAAATTTAGAAAAAGAATAATGAATATTACATTATGTAGCTTCAAACGAAGTTTCGTTATTATTTTACTTACGTTTTTAAGTAATTTTGTCAACGGGCAAAATCATACAGTAGCTCGTCAATGGAATGAAATGTTGTTAAAAGCCATTCGGAACGACTTTGGAAGACCAACAGTTCATGCTAGAAACTTATTTCATATTTCTGCCGCCATGTATGATAGTTGGGCCGTTTATACAAATTATGCAGACACCTATTTTTTAGGTAAATCCTTTAAGGCTTTTTTAATACCATTTGATAAAAGCAAGCTTGTTTTACCATCTGATTTAAGAAATTCTCAAGAGGAAGCATTGAGTTACGCTGTATATCGCCTCATAAATCATCGCTTTAGATTCTCGCCCGGAGCTTTAACAACACTTAGCTTAGCAAACGATTTGATGATTGAATTGGGGTATGACCCTAGTTATTATTCAACGGACTATAAAACTGAATCTCCAGCGGCATTAGGAAACTATTTAGCCAATAAAATTATTGAATATGGTTTACAAGACGGTTCTAATGAAATATTTGACTATCGTAATCAATATTATCAACCAGTAAACCCTCCTTTAAATATTGAAGAATTAGGTGACCAGGGATTATTGGATCCAAACCGCTGGCAACCTTTGGCATTTGAAACATTTATTGATCAATCTGGAAATGAAATACTAGGATTTACGCCAGGATTCCTAGGAGCAGAATGGGGAAACGTAGTACCTTTTTCACTAAAAGAAGAAGATTTGTCCATATATTCTAAAAATAATGATACTTATAAGGTCTATCATGACCCAGGCCCGCCTGTCTTCATAGATCCCATGAATAATAACCTATCCAAAGATTATAAGTGGAATTTTACCCTAGTTTCTCTTTGGTCTTCGTATTTAGATAAAAACAATGATCTGGTATTGGATATTTCGCCTAAAAGTATTGGTAATTTAAAATTAGAAGATTACCCTGTTTCTCTTGAGGACTATCAGGAGTTTTACAAAATGGAAGGGGGAGACAATAGCATAGGATATGATTTAAACCCAAAAACGGAGCTTCCTTATGACGAACAGTTAGTTAAACGAGGAGATTATGCAAGGGTGCTAGCAGAGTTTTGGGCAGATGGTCCAGACAGTGAAACACCACCAGGACATTGGTTTACGTTAATAAATTATGTGAACGATCAACCCGAATTGGTTAAAAGATTAGGAGGAGAAGGAGATTTAATTGATAATTTTGAATGGGATATTAAAAGTTATTTTATTCTAGGTGGAGCAATGCATGATTCGGCAGTTGCCACATGGGGTATTAAAGGGTATTATGACTATATAAGACCTATTTCGGCTTTAAGATATATGGCAAGCAAAGGACAGTCATCTAATGTTTCTTTACCAAATTATTCTGAAGCTGGTCTTCCGCTTATCGAAGGTTTTATTGAGATAATCGAAAACGGAGACGCATTAGCAGGTTCAACAGGAGAAAATATTGGTAAAGTTAAGGTTTTTACTTGGAAAGGACCATCATATATATTAGTTCCAGAAACGGATGAGGCCGGTGTAGGCTGGGTTTTAGGAGAAAGCTGGATGCCATATCAACGACCAACTTTTGTTACTCCGCCCTTTGCTGGTTATGTGTCTGGGCATTCAACATATTCGAGAGCTGCAGCTGAAGTATTAAGCCTTCTTACAGGAGACGAATACTTTCCTGGAGGCATGGGGCAATTTCCTGCTATTAAGGATGAATTTTTGGTTTTTGAACAAGGACCTTCAACTGATATTGTACTTCAATGGGCTAAGTATTATGACGCTGCCGATCAGTGTAGTCTTTCTCGAATATGGGGTGGTATACATCCACCTATAGATGATATTCGAGGACGCATTATTGGTTCTAAAATCGGAAAAGCGGCAATGGAGCATTCTCTCAAATATTTCAATCTTGAAAATGCACCCTCACCAGAAGATAATCAAGATATTATAATATATCCTAATCCTATAAAAGCTGGTTCATCTATTTCTATTCTTTTTCTTGAAGAAGAAGATCCATTAAAATCAGTTGAATTATTCTCATTAGACGGGAAGTTAATTTACACCTTCAACGCTTCTAATGTTTCTGAATCGGAAAGTTTTTTAAGATTTAGAACACCACTCATATTAACAACAGGGCTGTATATTTTAAGGATAGAGAAAAAAAATCAAATAATAATGGAAAAATTGATTATCACTAATTAACAGAGAAAAGAATCAGTTTTATTTAATATTCAAAATAATGGCCTGTGTTGTAAAATTCTTATAAGAACATATATTGATTTAATGTACATGTTTAAAACATAGTTTAAGCTTAATATAACTTTACATTCTTCAATTTTGAGATCTATTAATTTTTTTGGCATTCCCTTTGTTAAAAAGCGTGCAAACATAAGCAATGTTATATTGAATTTAGTTTTTAGTAATTTCATGATAATTTAATATTATTAGCTATATTGACTATCCAATTTTCTAATAATAAATCTCGTATTATTCCACGATTGAAAGGGTTATTAGATAGTTTGTTCAAATCATCCGTTAAATCATCAATTGACTTATAAGTAGTTTTTCTTTTAACGATTTTCAATATCAAGCGCTCTATTTCAAATAGCTTATGCTGATCTCTGAACTTTCGCTCTACCGATCGAGATACATATTCAAGATGATCAAACCTGCCACGTAATGTTTCGATTTGCAAATACATTAAATTACACAAAACCATAAGATAATTTTTACGAACACCTAGAGGGTTGTTTAGTATTCTGTTTAGGTATTTAATTGCTAATTGATAGTCTCCAGCAGCGTAAAACGTTCTAGCTAATACAAATAATGTCCAGGACCTCATTTTGATAGGAATCAAATTAACTTCACTATTAAATGAACTCGCAACTTCTTTTGCAAGAATTACTGCACGATCAATATGTTTTTCATCTATCATTCTATTTAATTGATGTAAATATATTTTATATTTGACTAGAATTTTAAGACTCTTCGATGGTGTTTTTATAGACCTTAATGAATTCAAAAAGTAATCCATATCCTTATAGTTTTCTTCTAATCGCAAATCATTAAGAATCCCATCAATTGTATGTATATAATACAATGGATTATACTCCCATAACGACTTGTTATCAAGGAATAACTTTTCTAACTCGTAATACACTTTAAGACTCTCATTAGACTCACCAGACATAGAAAAATAGGTCGACTGAAAGTTTAAATGTAGTTGTTTTGATTCAAAGGACTTATATTGATGACTTATAAGAATTTGGTGTTCCTCCAGAATTAAGTCGTTTAATTTTAAAACATCTCTTGAGTTTCTGGCATATCCCACATCCCAAAAACGTAATAATAACACTTCATAAAGTGAAGAATGTGCAGATGCTTGTAATTGTTGTTCTAAAAGATTTCTTATTAATTCTTGTTTTTTTATTAAATCGGATTCATCTATTCCAATGAATTGACGCCGCATCAGGTACTGCACTTCTTGCTTTGTCGCCAAAATTTGAAAAATAAACTTTTCCTGCTTTTTCGCTAATGCCTTAATTTTGTTTAGTTGGGACAAACTAAGATCAATCAGACCTTTGCTAAATAATATTCTTGAATCTTGTAATAAGTTCATTAGCTTAATCTCAATATTTTTTTCGCCTTCATAAAGGCGAAGACTTCTCATTATAACCTTATATAAGTGTTTTCTTGCTGGTTCTATTTTTGATCCAGGAAAAGTATTACGTATTTGCTTTTCTAATTCCTTGTTAAATATTTCATAGTTATCTAAAACATTGAATAATAGCAAATAGTCCTTTGCTCCGCTTTGAAGCTCAGAAGAAAGCTTAAAATATCTTTTTTCAGATTTGGTTAAAGAATGAACTAATGTAAAAAGACGTTCTAGTGAGATCATAGGATTATCTATTAAGTTAAACCAAATTTAATGAAACCTATTTAAAAAGAGCTAATATATTGACAGAAATTAGAGCTCATATAGTTAATATTATTTCTGAAGACAAGCTCATTTAAGCACCATGTTATAAGGTCGTTCGCTTCTTTTTGAGAAAATCTTTATTTTAAACTATCAAAAATATTTTGCACGATTTTCCTTAAAGAAAATTGAAGATATAGTTTGTAGTTACATATACTTGTAGTAATAATAACTATAATGTATGGATTGCTCAACTTTGATTTTCCAGTCTAATTCTGAAAATTATACACTCAATAATTCGAATTATCATATTCTTTATTAATTTATTGTAATTGCTTAAAAATTATCATATTAAATTGTTGATTTTACTCTAACAACTTTTTGCTGTTTAACGGTTTCATCAACTTTCCGCAAACATCTAACAGAATAATTAATAATCCAGACACTTGCTTATGTTAATCATAGGGTTAACTATTTATTTTACATTTGGTTCCTTAATAGGTAAAATAAAATCTATTTTTGTTTAAATCTAATTATAGAAAACTTATGAGTGTTCCAATTTTAGTTATCGGTAGTTCCAATACTGACATGATGGTAAAAGCAAGAAGATTACCTAAAGCTGGTGAGACCGTTATGGGAAAATCATTTTTAATGAATCCAGGAGGAAAGGGTGCTAACCAGGCTGTCACGGCCTCTAGACTTGGAGGTTCTGTAAAGTTTATTTCCAAAGTTGGTAATGATATATTTGGAAAACAGGCAATCAAACAGTTTGAGAGAGAGAAAATTGACACATCATTTATTTTTACCGACACTGATTCTCCATCCGGTGTTGCGTTAATTAATGTGGATCAAAATGGAGAAAACTCAATTATGGTTGCTCCTGGTGCAAATGATAATCTTAGTATTGAAGATGTTGACAAAGCTCTAGACAACATTGAGGCTCCTTACATTGTTCTATTACAACTAGAAATCCCTTTAAATACGGTTGAATATGCAATTGAATATTGTTCTAGTAAAAAACTACAGATTATTTTGAATCCAGCTCCAGCTGTTGAATTAAATGAGAGTATACTTAAGAGTTTAAGTTTTATAACTCCAAACGAATCAGAAGCAGAATTACTTACTGGAATTAAAATCACAGACATTGCCTCAGCCAAAAAGGCTGCGGAGAGAATTTACTTAAAAGGCGTACCCAACGTTGTAATTACCTTGGGTGTTAGAGGTGCATATATTCATAATAATGAAGTATCTAAACTAATTCCAGCTCCTTTAGTAACTGCAAAAGACACTACTGCTGCCGGTGATTGTTTTAATGGTTCGTTAGCTGTAGCGCTCTCTGAAGGAATGCCAGTTGAAGAAGCTGTATCGTTTGCATGTAAATCGGCATCCATTGCTGTTACAAGAATAGGAGCTCAGTCTTCATTACCCTATAGGAAAGAGGTTAATGAAATTCGTCTATCAGTTGGTATACAATCAACCAGCAAATAACCAGTTAAAGTTTAGTGCTCTCTCCATAACACCATCAAAACATCTTTGTTGATGTTAATTCCATAATAATTCGTACTTTCATTCATAGATTATAATTTATGAAAGGGCGCACCTACTTTAGTTTCCGCAACTTAAAAACGATATTTCAAGTCTCTTAGAACTTTACTAAATAATGGTTGACCCGTCCTTAAATATGTAAACACAAAACAACAAGTATATTGATTATTCGAATTTAAAATCTCCATTATTACGAAACGAAGTATTAATTATTTGGTTGTTCTTTTTTTTTATTCTCGAGTAGTATTTTTTCTCAAACTGAGATAGATACTTCAATACTTAAAAAATCTTTCAATCATAGGAAGTCTTTAGCTGTCTTTGGTGGCTCTGTTTCTGTTATACCAGAAAGTGATAGAGCGAAAATATTATGAAAAAACACTTGGGAATGACCATTACTAATTATGGAGCTTCAGGTGTAGGGTTTTCTTCTTTACAAGGAAGATCAATACAGCAACAAGTTGATGAAGTTGGTACGTTTGATATTTATAAACTATAAGGATCTACGAATGATTATTCCAATCACAGAGGGGTTGGGTCTTATACCGATTATATATAATTTGATGGTTATGATTAGGGAAAATAAACTACCTAGGCTGATGGAATTAACTATTGTATTAATAAGATTTATGAGATAAATCCCCATGCTGTCATATACTTCTTTGCATCAAGCCAGGCTTTTAATCATAGAGGTGCGATCCATTTTATACACAAGGGATGGTTCAATACGTTGAAATGCAAAAAAGATCTGTGAGCTCCATGGTTTAGCAGTTCTTGATCAGTTTCTGTTAGGCAGTTTTAACATATACAATAAGGATTTATATTATCGCGATCCTATCCATATGAATGCATGGGGCTAAAAAAGATAGGTAAATTACAAGTTTCATTTATGGCTTTTCTATAGTTAGTTAATGACTAATTTAATTATGGATAAAAACCAACGCATTACAAAGAACTATGTTAAGAAACAAGTATAATTCATTTAATTTTGAACTGTGGGACTTCTATAAGTATTATCATATATTAATCCTGAATTTGCTATATCAAAAGCTTGTTTTAGGAGCTTTGATGAGGAAAAAAAAGTTGGGTTAGTTGTGCGAACAAACTTAAAACATGATTCTTTATCCAAAAGAGATCAAATAGAAGTTTAGTTTAAAGGTGCACAGCTAAACTTTGTAAAAATAATTAACCTAACTATATTCAGTTAGTGCAAGTTTTTATGCTATTTTTTTTGTGTCACGATATTGTTGGATTGAACAGTTATGGATTTTAATTATTCATTTTACTGAATTATTTTTAATCATAGTAATCACCATATAAAATAAATAATCTCTATGTAGAAGCTATCTTTTTAATGTAATACTAAGATGTTATTGATTGATAGCATTAGCTTTTTTTGATAATTTTAATTAGGTTTTAAAGGTGTAGTTTTTTTAAATTTACAACATAGTTTTAAATAAACGGGCTACTATTAAAAAGTAACTATATTATTGTCTAATTAGTCTATGGTCTATAGTTTCCTAAATATCAGTAGACTTTTATCACAGCACAATTTTAATTTTTAATTAATTAAACCAAATAATGATAATGAAAAACCATTCAATACGAGTATTATTTTTAGCTTTTTTATTCCTTTTATATGGATGTAGTAATAGTAGTCCATTAGGTTCGTGGGACTATACTGTGAATACAACGGGAGGAGATCTTTTTGGGACAATGGTTATCGAAAAGGACGGTTTTCAGTATAGAGGCTACCTTTTGCCTGATTTATCCGACACTTTAAAATTAACAAATGTTAATCTCAAAGAGAACCGACTATCCTCCGATTTTAATTTTAGAGCGGCTCTTTATAATTTAACCGGTACTTTCATTGGTGACGCTTTCATTGGAGAGGTGAGTATTGGAAGTGATCAATTCGCAATGAACGGTGCTAGAGCCAATGCTAAACCAAAAATATCAAATACACATATTGAGTTAGTTGATTATAGAACCGAGTCAAAACCAGTTTCCTTAATTTTTGATTCTGATTTTGGCCCGGACTATGATGATGTTGGTGCACTAGCTATTTTACATGCTATGGCTGATCGGCAGGAAGTTGATATATTGGCTACAATTGCTAGTACAACCTATCCCAATGTAGCTCCGGTTCTTGATGCCTTTAATACATATTTCCAAAGACCTGATATTCCAATTGGCATTCCTTCAAAAAATGGTGTTAACAAGGGGGATCCACAACACTGGTCAGATGCAGTCATCGCCAAATACCCTCA
>Ga0209830_10002437_pt1 | contig 15009 bp, 21 predicted proteins | sample ArcticOcean_MG_C_12_FD_187439 | JGI IMG/M metagenome (GOLD analysis project Ga0209830, IMG submission 187439) | Marine microbial communities from western Arctic Ocean - ArcticOcean_MG_CB8_130 (SPAdes) (version 2) | ecosystem: Environmental > Aquatic > Marine > Oceanic | place: Arctic Ocean...
AGAAAGATGGTCACGTTGAGAGGACTTTTATTGGGTATAGCCAGGATATGGATATCGCAAAAAGGACTGAACTTGCGTGCGATAGGCATAAGAAACCTGGTACAGTTTGTGGAGAGGTACAAATGTCGATGAAAGGTGGTGAATGTGACGAAGTTATATTCATGAAATTAAAAAATGGAAATAAAATGATAAACCTGACAAATCCATTTAACTGAGTATTTCATATGGGTGTCGATGTATCCATAAATTACATATCCATTTCTCTCCGGATATAACAGGCTTACCTCCATGTAAAGCCTTATCTGTCATACGACCCCAATCGTTGAGAGTATTAAATAACAAAACGTCACCCTGGTTTAGCTTGAAATCTTTTCCTAGGTTTGGAAAAGTCGTTTCTCCTCCTTTATATTCGTCGTTCAGGGCTATGATACACGTGTATAGGCGAGGATTCTCATTTAGTTTGAGTTTGAATGCGTCTTGATGTGGCTTATAGAATCCACCAGGTTTGTATTTCAGTACTTGTAAATATTCTGCGTTCACACTTTGTCTATCTGTCATGGATACACATTTATCGATAACACGTTTCACAACACCTGTAGTACCTGGCTTGAGCCACGCCGTTTCACTATCTCTTACTTTTGTGTCAATATCCCTATTTAGTGAAACTAACGACTGTGAAAGATTGGGTCGTGCGATCTCTATAATATTGTCGCATTCTTGTTGGGTGAATACATTTCGTAATACATGTGGTTCCTGATATTTTGGTCGACAGAGTATACATATTAAGACAAATGCTACCAATACAAATGCGATCATATAGTACTATGACAATTTAAATTATATGGAACGCGACACTTATACCGCCGTCGTATTTTTTCTAGAACCGTGTTCGTGTAGGATGTTAATTCAATCATTTCATTCAGTAATTCTGATTCATTTGTTTCGTTTATTACATACTGTCGTAGTAAATCCCCTATAGTGTCTTCGTACATTGTAAATATATCGTGTATATCACTTACTTTCGCGTTATATTTATCCCGTCGTTGAAGTTCTCGTTTCATCTGGGTTTCTGATAATTCATTAAGTATATACTGCATTCGTAAGTATCTATTGTCTTCGTATAGAAAACCATAACTATATATTAGATCATAATGAACCATTGTCACTTCCCGTGAAACCTTCAAAATTCCATTTGATGCACCCACACGCAACAATTCCCGATGTGACGGCCTCCCACCGCATGGAATATCACCATGTTCTCTACCACGTATTTTAAATTCGAAATAATGTGGATTGTGTATTCGTCCAGTCTCGATTCTACCAGATCTCCAATCAAATGCTACGTGACACTGCGTACACCACATTTGAGCACAACCTTCAATTTTATAAATTGAAACGTTACATCGCGGACATGGTTTTGTTTCTCTCTTTAACATTTTCACCGTTTTTATCGTATCTTGATTACATACATGGTCAACCGTGAGAGCCTCGTGACATTTTTCACAGAATGATTGTTGGCATATTTCACATTTCCAAGCATCATTTAAAAACCCTCTACACTCTTCTCCGGGACATTTTTGTGTACATATATAGGCTCCCGATGAGTCGATGTCACTATCTGTGATCATTTGAAGATCTGTATATATTTGAAGTATACAATCTCTTACCGTCTCACGTAAGGGTAGCTTAACTTTTTCGGGTATATCCACCGCCGGGGTTATACGTGAAAGTATATAAATGAGGTATACATAACTTCCTCTCAATGATCGTATCTTTAGTTCACGTACGACGTGCGGTTGTGTTTCCGGTAGACGCGCCTTTTCACGTTCAAATAATACGAGTTCCCTATGATGTTTAAGATCTCTATTTCTGAATTGTTCGGAACAATACGTATCTATAAAGGCTCTAGTATGTTCATGTTTACATCCCATACAATGAGGGTCTTCCACGGTTGATAATAAATATTTCTGACTACACGAACGACAGGACTTTAAATCACAAAAAGGGCACTCGACTTTTTTGTGATTTGAATTGTTAATCTTTTCGCAGCAGACTTCACAACATTCCATTGGTTAAAGAATGGTTGACGTCTTTAAATGTTTCTATTACGTAAGTTTGTTTTAGGACGAGCCATATTTTTCATGAACTCTTTGACAAAAGTGGGTGACACTTTACCTATACTAGATGGTTTGGCGCGTGTTTTCGTGAGAAGACGCTTCTGTAGATTGGTGAGTGTTTCCGTATTGTTAGGACTTTTAGACGAAGACTTCGCGGGGATTGTTGGTGGTTTTTTCGATGTAGCACCCGGTCTCTTTTTCGGTGTTCCTTTACTCTTCATAAGTACTGCTGCAGCGGCGCGTCGTTTTGCAGACATAGTCTCCGTAGACGGGGGTGTTTTTCTCTTTTGAACTGATGTCGACACTGGTTTAGATACCGTCCTCGGTTTCGATATAGCTGTGAGCATACTGTCAAGTCGTTTACCCTTAATATACGAGTGATTAAACAGTTTCGTGAACGTTGGTAAACCTTGACCGACGTGATTATTCAGGGATGGCTTTAAACGGTAATAATGGACACGTGTACTTGTATCTCCCTGGTACTTAACTGGTAACATATCTAAAATAAACTTCAATGTATCGTCATCTAGATAGCTTCGTTCATTGAGTAGACTATTCAGGAAGAAGTGTACGTCATACATTTTGTTATTACCCCTAAAAATGCCATATGGCATTAAGTATGCACCGTTGATGTTAACTTCGGGATTTTTTGTTACTGTATTAAAGCTCAATCCAAAATCTATAATACGAACTTTACCGTCGGTAGTTATGAATATATTTTCAAGATGGAGATCGTTATGTCTAAATGATGGATTTTTTTCGTGTAATGTCTTTAATATTTTCAAAACCTGATGAACAATCGGTTTGATTTTCTCAGGGTCTTTTTTTAACATGGGTAACAGCTTCTTGAGTGGCTGCCCGTTTAAAAATTCAGAATACAAACGTGTATTACTTTTACATTTTTCGAGTGCATAAACGTTCGCCGCTGAATTTTTACCCACCATTTTAATGAATTTTTTAGTGAGGTTGTGTTCCGCGGTCAGGTTCTCGTTCGATACCTTGACAGCAAACCTTTTTTTACACGCATCATTTAAACACGCCTGGTATACTGTACCGTGCTGACCCTTACCTATTACACGGACATCTTTGAACTTATTCATCTTCACTGAGCAAGGTGAATTTGCCATTGCGCGCTGGACTGACGATTTCGTATCGGTCATTCTTATAATTCACACAGAATAAAAATGTATATCTATAATAAAACATGTTTCTTCTAATCGTCCTGATTTTGATTAATTTAGCAATTTTAATGAAAGTGAAGTGTGAAATTCCGGGTAAGATTGGGAAGTTGGGTAAATCTCCCCAGCCCGCCAAGGCCAAGGCCAAGGCTAATGCTTCCACTGACGGTGAATGGACTATATACGGATCCATGGGTTGTGGATGGACTCGTAAGCAGCTTGATTACATGAAAAGTGCGGGAAAACCGTTCACGTTCGTCGACTGTGATAGCGAAGAGTGTGCCGGTGTCGAAGGATTTCCCACGATGACATCACCCGACGGTGAAAGAGTTGTCGGTTTCAAGGAGGTTTAAATACCTCTAACAACTTGAATAGAAATAGAAAGCAGGAGGGCGTCAAGGAGTGTGTTTAGCGGTTTGAGGACAGAAATATGCTTGCTGAGAGAGTTGTTCCACGTGTAACGCAGAACAAACGTACTCACGAGAATCGTAAGAACGAATGTAAGAATTTCGATGATGATATCCTTGGTGGTCCTGGCTTTAACAATACCCTTAATCATTTATTATGTGTGAAGATTATTTTCTAATATAATACAATGAGTAAAAGCCCCCCTGCGAGTGGTTCGGAACATACTTTCACCATGAAAAAATGGGCTGGAAAGGTAGGAAAGGGTAATAATAATTGCTACGCGTATGCTGTGAATGATTATCAGAGATATAGAGGTTGGAAGAGTCAGCCTGGAGAAAGAGCTAATAAGTCGAGTTCGGGTAAATATCTAGATTGTGGAAAACTACCCAAACTCGTCGTCGCGGATAATCCTAAGAAGGTCTATATGGTTAATGCGGGTACTAAATGCAAACCTTCATATTACAAGGTGATGTTAGTCGTAGCTACTTGTAAAAAGAGTAATTATTTGTGTCAAGGAGATTTTCATTTTTATAAACAGCATAGCAAGACTGAATATAGAGTAAAAAAGGATGATACACATGAAAGTATCGCGTCATTTTTCAAAGTGCCGACGTCTCGTGTCAAGCGTGCTGCTGTTACATTGAAGCCTGGTAGAGTGATTACATTTAAAGCTGATTTTTTCAGTCATAAACGTGGGTGGGCTACAGGTCCTCTCGTGGTGGGTGCGACTGGTAAATTGATCAAAGATCCTAGAACAACGTCTAGGCGGTACCCTGGATTAAATTACAATAAATATTGTTCATCCTTCTGTGTTAAGAATGATGGGATCAAGGTTGGACACACTCACACCAAAGTCGCTAAGTAGACTTTCAAGTTCGTATGTGTGTTCCACGTCGAAAAATGCGTCTAACGTGTCAAATATATAATGCTCTTCTTCTACTGGTGTTGTAAAAGTGGAGTGATTTAGCATATTCTCTATTTTTATAGTCACCTTAAAATTAGTGCCATCGAAAATCTTTCTACATACTGGACATGTCTGCTTACCCCTAGCCTTCCAATCCTCTATGCAGTGAGAGTGAAAAAGGTGATTACACCGAAGAGGGGTGTTACGTCTTGTTTCTCTTACTGGATTGAGGCATATTGCACATGTCGTGCATCCTAAAGAATCACCCATACAGATCACCATGAGTTTAATTTTATCATTTTTACTCAGTTAATATTGGATAAATTCATAGTGGAATCACACAAACCACACGGACCATCCTTGGGTTGGGGAGGTTGGTGGAGTTCGGGTCCTTTCTGTTGAAGCAATTGACGGAAAGCGTAGTTATCTTCGGGGGCAATACCATGTTGAGCCTTCAGGTAATTATCATAGAGCATTGTTGAGTTGTTGATTGTGTGACATCTGCCATCTGCCATACCAAGTCGCTGAGACATTTATATTACAATTAGAAATTAATTTGTCTATTCGTGATCGTGTTTACCCACCCTTCGAACTTTAGTGATTTAATTTTACATATAGCCTTATCGACATCGTACCCAAAAAAAGTATCAAAGCTATCTGGTATTTGAACTTTCGATACCCTGATACTGGGACATTCGTTAATATGTTGATTGATAATATTGTATGCAAATACGATTTCCTTTAGAGTTTCTGCTCCTGTGATGATAATTTTACCAGTTCCAAATATACTCGTAGTTATTTCTTTCATATCTTCGGCTGGTTTAAATTTAATTTTAACTGCTGAATAACGATCGGGTTCAAACGAAACCTTAAAGACATCTGAATAGTTCTCAAAATGTTGTGTCGTTTTCATAAGGTTTATGTTATAATTTAAACTAAAGTTCGAGTTGATCATCACAATACGAAATGTATTGGCTGGTGGTATAATATCCTTGTCAAACGACTGTAGAATGTATACAAGACCTGCAATGATATACGTACAGTTGAATACATCTTCACATCCAGCAACCTGGATACTCCCATTTGGAAAAATTTTAATAGATTTCGTGCTGTGGCCATCGTCGTATGTCAATGTGATTTGATTGTAAAATGTAGTCGGTTTGATATGCCAATTAATAGACTGGTTATCGACGGAACCCCTATGTAGGTTTATATCATTGAGTTCTTCGAATACACTCCTGATATCGTTCACATTAATCGGCTTTGAGAATGACGATATCATCGTGATCGTGGTCAACTTTATACGGGATGGTCGAATATTCTCCGGGTACGTCTTTCTAAATTCATCCTGCGTTAACAGGTATGAAAACGTGTTATTCGCGATAGATGAAAACATTCGACTTCACTTATATTTCTCTGTAATTAGATCGACTTAAGTTACAATTTTAATATCGAATAATTATAATGCCGTGTCAAAAGTGTAAAAAGAAATGCGGTATACCTATAGACTGTAAATATTGCGAAGGTTCGTTTTGTTCAAAGTGTATACAATTATCTAAACATGATTGCGAAGGGTATGATGTAAAGAAAAAATTATACTTAAACAATTTAGAGAAACAAATGGCCTTTAAACCAGATTGCAAGTATGCCTTCTTACGTTAAAGAGGCTCATGTGTATGTAAATAACAACGGTATATCGTGTATAGAGATGAAGTACACGCGGTATATTGAAGGACGGGGGTATGTGAATTTTCCTGAATGTTACGAAGCTGAACCAATCGGTAATTGGGAAGATATTGATGCATCGCACGAGTCCTTTCGTTATGAAGAGTTTCTCGATACAATGGTGGAAAAAACTATCGCTATCAGGAGAACTATGGCAGTGATAGAGTTGGACAATGTACTTTGTGAGAATCATAATATACATTCAATCCTACGCATCATGAACGCGGTGAAAATTATAGACCCTACATTCGTGCCAGTCATTATAAATACTAGATGTACCTGGCAAAAGCAAGTTGCAAAAGATTTTTGTGCTTACACGTTCCCCGACGTTATATATGCGTGTAAAAATACAAAACGTCTCGATAAATTATTTACCGTCTTGCGGATGATAGAAGAAGAATTATGAGAACAAGTAATACAATCGTAATTATATCCAATTTCTTCATATCTTTCACCACACCCTTTACAGCAGTCACAATCGCGGCCACTTTCTTTCCTATAGGAACCTGTTCACTCACACCCATATCTATATTTCTCCCTGGAAGAAGAGGTCTAGATAATTGGCATTTCAATTTTGAAGGGCGACACGTGTCGACAACCTTATCACCGGATGTTATACCGGTTTCACATATATACGTATTATCATTCCAGGGTATTTCATCTTTTTCAATCTTTGGTTCATATACTTCAAACGCATGCGGTTGACCAATCGCCCCTGGTAAGGAAAGTGTGGTCTGGACGAATGGATTCATATTATCCATCGCATTTTCGTCATTGAGCATAAGCTTACTCATTTATAGTATCATGAGATATATTTTTTGTGTGTCATTTTTTTACCGTGCTCTAACCACATCTTATCGAGATCAATATTGAGCATGTGTGCAAGCTGGAACAAATAACTGAATACGTCGCCCATTTCCATCATAATATCAACACCTTTGTCCTTCTTGATATTAGTCTTTTTGAATGTTTTTTTATACTGACGTATCGCGGATGCGAGCTCCCCAAACTCTTCTGTCAGTAGAAGCCATACTGTATTGATTTCAACTCTATCCCACCCCTTCGTTTTACAGATTTTTTCGGTTTCATGCTTATAATAATTAAGTGACGCCATCTTAATATACACAACCACCAAACCTTTATACACCAATTTTATCGTTCTTGTCTATCTTCAGGCCAAACGTACTCGTGTTTGCAGGTGCGATAGGTGGCACGGCCATCGTATTTATATCGCGTATGTATCCCATGTATTGAGAAACCCCAGACTGTACCTGTCTGAGAGCCGTCTTCATCACAACTTCGTTCATGAACTTCACCTGCTCATTAACACTTTTATTGTGATCGCCAGCGTTGTTGATAAAAACAGATCGCATAATCGCATACAAATCATCGGGGTTTTGGTAATCTATAGACACGCCTGTATTATTCTTGAAGGACTGTCGAATGCCTCGCTGGAGAAGATTGAGATTGAATTGAGAAAAGAAGAGAGTATTCAGGGGGGTCTGAGTCTGCTTGAGCGAATTTAAGTGTAAGTTGTTGTCACACATTTAATATAATCCAGGAAAAAAAGTATGTGTAAATTATAAATGATAGCCGCTGCTGACTTCGACGAAGCGTACGCCACTAAATCTTGCGGTGATAAAGCCCCTATATGTACAGCCCCCGACTGCTTCATCGCGTCTTACCCTCCCATTTCCAAACCCGGTGTAGAAGGTCCGTTCAATGTGAACACTAGTTTTCTTCAGCCCAACCGCTACGCTGAGACAGTTGGTCCCGTATCAGTTCGAAGTGAAGACTTCAAATGTAATTAAAAGGTAGAATAGTTGTATTAATAGAATGAAAGTTATTAAGCGTTCCGGTCATGTTGAAGACGTAAAATTTGATAAGGTCACCAACAGGATCTCTAAACTCACACACGACCCATATGATATTTCACAGGCAGTGGATGCATCCATGATTGCCCAACAGGTTTTTTCGTCAATGCACGATGGGATATCTACTCAGGACATCGATACTTTATCCGCTGAGATTTGTATCGGTATGATTACCCGTGATCCTGATTATGAGATACTCGCAACTCGTATTATTGCTAGTAACATTCAAAAAACAGTCCCAAACACTTTCCACATTTCCATGCAAAACCTGAATGAAGCTGGTATCATTACAGATGAGGTCGTCGAAGCTGCTGCTATGGTATCTGATAAAATCATTCCGAGTCGAGACTTCGATTTCGGTTATTTCGGACTAAAAACGTTAGAAAAGTCATATTTACAGAGATTGGATGGGAAAGTGATGGAAACGCCGCAGTACATGTTTATGCGGGTTGCTATTGGGATTCACGGAAACGACATTGACAGTGTCCTGGAGACGTATGATCACATGTCAAGAGGAAACTTCATCCACGCGACACCTACACTGTTTAATTCGGGAACACCCCGCCCCCAGATGTCGTCGTGTTTCTTAATTGCTAATAAAGGCGACTCTATTGACGGGATTTACGGTTCATTAACAGAGTGTGCGCAGATTTCCAAGTGGGCTGGTGGTATTGGGTTACACATTCACGATGTAAGGGCTAATAAATCTAAGATTAGGGGTACAAATGGTCAATCTGATGGTGTTATCCCCATGCTACGTGTATTCAATGCAACAGCTAGATACGTGAACCAGGCGGGTAGGAGGAAAGGATCTATCGCGGTATATATGGAACCATGGCACGCTGACATCCTAGAGTTTCTCGATTTACGCCTCAATCAGGGTGACGAAGAATCACGCTGCCGTGATTTGTTCACGTCGATGTGGATTCCAGATTTATTCATGAAACGAGTTGAAGAAGGTGGTATGTGGTCACTCTTCTGTCCGGACGCTGCACCTGGTCTTTCTGACGTCTATGGTAAAGAATTTGAAGATCTTTACACGAAGTACGAAGAAGATGGTATTGCGAACAGTGTCATACCAGCTTTAGACGTATGGAAGTCTATTATCAAGTCGCAAAGTGAAACGGGTACACCGTATATGTTATACAAGGATGCCTGTAATTCTAAATCGAACCAAAAAAATTTAGGGACTATTAAATCATCTAACCTATGTACAGAAATTATCGAATATACAGCACCCGACGAGACTGCTGTATGTAATTTGGCATCAATCGCACTACCCAAATACGTAAAGGATGGTAAGTATGATTATGAAGAGCTTCACCGCGTTACAAAAATCGCGACGAAAAATCTGAACCGAGTTATAGATCGTAACTTTTACCCAGTCGAAACAGCACGCAAGTCGAACATGCGGCATCGTCCTATTGGATTGGGTGTACAAGGTCTGGCTGATGTGTTTTGCATGTTACGCCTTCCATTTGAAAGCGAAGAAGCTAAGGTTATCAATACTCATATTTTTGAGACTATTTACCACGCAGCACTGGAATCCAGTTGTGAACTCGCAGATGTGAATGGTTCGTACGAAACATTCGACGGAAGTCCGATATCTAAGGGTATTTTACAGTTTGATATGTGGGAAACTAACGACAAGACGCGACCCCATTCCGGTATGTATGACTGGGACGCTATGCGTGAACGTGTGAAAAAGGGTGTTTACAATTCCCTACTCGTCGCACCGATGCCCACCGCGAGTACCGCTCAAATTTTAGGTAATAACGAGTGTTTTGAACCCTGGACTACGAATATATATCTCCGCCGAACCCTCGCGGGTGAATTCGTCGTCGTTAATAAACATCTCATTGAAGATTTGAAAGCTGCCGGTATATGGTCAAAAGAAATGAAGGATCTAATGGTAAAGGCGAGTGGGTCGATTCAAAATATCACAGACATACCCGACGATATCAAGTCCTTGTATAAAACTGTATGGGAGATTAGTCAAAAGAATATCATAGACATGGCATCTGACAGGGGTCGCTACATTGATCAGTCACAGAGTATGAATCTCTTCATCGAAAATCCGACACTTTCTAAGTTATCGTCTATGCACATGTATGCATGGAAATCGGGTCTCAAAACTGGTATGTATTACCTACGTAGTAAGGCCAAGGCAAAGCCTATTCAGTTTAGTCTCGAACCAGATTGCATGGCGTGTTCGGCTTAAAGTTTATCCTGGATATACTAATAGATGGCTAAATTTCATACATTACCCGAATCACTAAATATCCTTGAGTATGACGGACGTAAAATTTCCCTGTCTGATAAGGATGGTAAATCAATTCGTATTCAGATGCCTAGGATGTATATGCCCTTTGGTATGTCATGTTTCACACCTGCGATGGGAAATTCTAAATGGAATATAGACTTTTCATTAAAGGGGTATGATGAAGACGGAAATTATGTGAAATCGTTTTATGAAACGTTACTTGAAACTGAAGAAGCTATCATTAATTCGGTATCAAGGCAAAGTGTTGCAATTTTCAAGAAACACATGGATGTAGAAGAGCTTCGTCCATTGTTTAATTCAAATTTAAAATATTCACCTGATCGAGAACCCAAATTCAGGGTCAAAGTTGACGTGAGTGGTGAGGGGGTTATTAAAACTGGAGTGTTCACCAGTGAAAAAATACACCTCAAGGATGAATTGGTCGATAAATTATACGCACGGAACTCTGGTGTCGGTATCGCTGAAATGTGTAGCGTGTACTTTATGAATAGGAAATTCGGGATTACTTGGAAGTTGCATCAACTTGTTGTGCATGAACCACAACAACTTAAGGGGTTTCAATTCGTGTTATAAATTTATTTCTTACTTTCTAATAAAAACTTGTAAATCATCTGCGCCTCTTTCAACAATTTACCTTTCACTATGCTATACTCATTTGGGTCAATTTTCAATTTGATTTTTGCTACGCGGACTGACTCATCCCACTTAGCAAGTGTCATTGTATTCTAGTATATCACTTCATTTTTTTCACGAGTGTCTTGTACTTCTTTGTACCCTTCTTAGGGGCAAGCTTGAAATCACCAGACTTCGCGGGCTTGAACACCTTGACCATCGCCTTTTTACCTTCGTCTTTCATACGCTTCTTAGCGGCAGCGACGGCAGCCTTGCTTTTGATAGTTCCATACTTATCCTGAACGAGATCCTTTTTAGCCAGACCACCAGCCGTGTGCGCCGCATTGCCATGGAAAACTTCCGCGCGAGAGCCTTCTGTTACTGCATACATGTTTGTATACTATATCATCGGAAAATTTTTCGGATGGCGTCGATTGATTTTTCCTGCTTACTGGGTATTTGTGTTTCTATACGCTTATCATTAAGAACATCCGCGCATAAAACAGATTTATGCCCCTGTAACGAGACCATTGCCAGGTCAACACTCCTTACGCGTTGTGTATCGTTGTACAAGAATTTCTTAACGTATACTTCCCGTGTCTGTCCGGATCTATGACATCTACCGATTGCCTGAAGTTCTGTAGAAGGATTCCATGAAGGTGACATAATATAAACGCGCGACGCGCATTGTACATTCAAACCAACACCACCACACTTGATTTGTATCACGAGGACTGCGCCACCTGATACATCTTTAAATTTCTGGAGACGAACATTTCGCTCATCCTTATCAACTGAACCATCAATCCTGTATACCTTACCACCAAACATACGCTCAATTTGGTTCATCTCGCCGTTATATTGACAGAATACAATCGACTTTTCATCTGGATGTGAATTAATACAATCGTGTAACGTATCCATCTTACGCGTATTACCTTTCCAGGTGGTAGGTTCTTGTTCTTCTTTTTTTGCAATACCGTCGAGGTAAAGTTGCGGCCAAATCATGACCTGCCTGACGCGTAAGAGGCATTCTAAGATATGCATGTTTCGAGATTCAAGACTGATCGCTGTCGACATAATATCACGAATTCTCTCCTGTGATTCAACAAATGCACATTCGTACAGAATACGTTCGTCTTCGTACATATCAAGTTCGATATTTTCGAAATGACAATACGGGAGTGTAATTAAACCATCAGATTTAGTCCTTCGCATGATGTAAATGTCTTTAATCTCCTTGTGCATTCCCTGTACTGTATTTTTGGAGAAACCGAGAAATGCACACAACGATACAAAATCTTCCATCGAATTAAACACCGGTGTACCTGTCACAAGCCATCGTATACGTGTTTCGAGTTTAAATGCAGCTTTAAATGTCCTGGTTTGTCGGTTGCGGATTTCGTGCGCTTCGTCGAGAACGACTCGATCCCATTTGATACGTTGTAAAAGTGATGTCTTATTATGGAGCATACTGTAAGGGCATATAACCAGGTCTGCGTTCATCATCGCGTGTATATCCTTTGTTCGTTCAGGACCGTCATATATTAGAACAGAGAGACCGGGTGCAAATTTTGCGATCTCTATACTCCACTGGGTAACGATTGTTTTGGGAACAACAATCAATGTTCGTGGTTTGGGGTTGTTCAATACAGTCGAAATGATTTGGATGGTTTTACCCAATCCCATTTCATCGCATAAAAACCCACCCTTGGGTCCCGTTTTCTGGTTTTCCATGGCGAGCATCCATTTCACACCGTCTTCTTGATATGGGGCGTATAATGTTCCGTTTAATCTATATTTATTCATGGCTTGATGGAAAATTGAATAATGTACATCGACTTAGGTTATTTATAGTACTTTAGGGACTGTGCTGCCATGAGTACGTAAAATAATATGATAAGTGTTTCAGATTCTATGAATATTTCTGCGACTGATTTCATATGCTGTACAGATGCATCGGGTGTGTTTGTAAAATCTACAACATAGGGTATCACTCTACTCATACGAGACATACGATTAGATTTTACGAGACGGGTAGTACGTTTACTTACAATTAAACTAACGCGAGCTACGCGTTGAATATTACTGTTCATACTAGTCGCTACAATATTTATCATCCGGGTCTGACGCCACTTCACAAATGTACACCTTTTCCTTTATGATGCGTTTCTTCCTCTCTTTTGGTTTTGGGAGTTCGTCTATATGCTCTCTAAAATACAAGACTTTATCCCAAAATTCTCGCATTATCGGAAGATACGTTTTCCACCATTCGCGGTCACGTTTAACATTGACTACGTCGAATTCCTCAGGTTTAGGCCAGTTGGTGACAGCGGGTTTGTATTGGATAAAATCAGCTTCTTCAAGATCGAGAATTTCCATGCAGAGTTGTAACTGTGGCATATAATGCTCAGGTACTTCACCGGGTATAATCTGTCGTTGTGGTGGGCATTTGATTTCGATGAGTTTCCCCGAGTCGGAAACACCATCGGGACTTCCACCGAGCCATGTTTCAACCGGGTGGCCACATAAACCGATTTCATGGACAACCTCGTTATATCGCTCTTCGTAAAGAATACGTGCTTCGTCTTCGTACAATTCACCGTGACGCGTGGCATCGTTTCCGAAGAAGGGTACACCCAATCCACATTTTTTTAGTAGAAGACCGTCCGGTGTTTCATACTTATTTTTTCCAATCGCAGTTGCGGCATCACTTGCGGTGAGCATGGTTTTTCGCTGGTTTAACCACTCCGCCGACTTCTGTGGTGCATACTCCTTCTCGAGGAGCACTTTTACCTTCTCGTTCATTAATTGATTGTTGCTCTAAACGTTTAAGTGTCAATCTGATATGTTTACTCGAGTAAATCGTCCCCTTCTCTTTTTTATCGTTCTTCGTTACCCTCTTTTTAGGTGAATAGTTATCGTAACTCATTGTGCTTCTTATTGATTTGGGTACGCTGACTTAGGTGGATAAAAAAAAGCTTTTGCAGCGTTCTGTTCAGCTTGTTTTTTATTTTTAGCGTACCCGCTTCCCAAGCACACTCCACCTACGATTACATTTATATAGAAAACTCCATTCTCGTGATTTCCGATTGCATATACGGGCAATTCCAATGCGTTTGTCTGGCAGTATCTCATGAGATGATCTTTGAAATTGTCGTCTATCATTATAGACTGTAGATTTACATACTCCGGATTGTTATAGATACGAAGAATAAACTCCTTTGCGTGCAGTAAACCCATGTCCATGTAAATGGCGCCTATAAGTGCTTCGAATACATCTTCTAAAATTTTCGGATTATGGAACCATTTGTTGCGCATACCCTTTTCATCCATTCGGATCCACTTATACAGCTCAAGCCTTGACGCTATGTCAGCTAACGTTTCACCTCGTACAAGTTTAGTACGTGCCTTGGTCAAGAACCCTTCCTGACGCGTTTCATACTTGTCATATAAGAACTTAGTAATAACAAATCCCAATACCGAGTCGCCTATAAATTCGAGTGTTTCGAATGATCCAGATAGCCCTTCATCTTCCTTTAGTGCGGATTTATGGGTAAATGCTTTTTGGTACAAATCTATATTAGATATTTTTGTACCAACAAGGGTTTCGATAGAAAGTCTATCTATAGTCATGCTATATATGTGTATGTATTTATTTTTTTAAGCCTCAACCTTCGTGTAATGAGGGCTCAAGAACTTCTGCAGGTTCAGGAACGTTACCTGAACGTCGGTAGGAGGTTCCAGCAAATCGCGAAGCTTCTTGTCCAGAACGAGAACGCGTCCGTTATCGGGATGCTTGAGATCGTTCGCCTTCACGTACTCGTTGATAGAACGGGTGACGGTACTGCGCGAGACGAGCTTGCCTTCAGGGAGATCCAGGAAGACACGAAGCTTCTCTGAGATC
>Ga0209830_10002440_pt1 | contig 15001 bp, 6 predicted proteins | sample ArcticOcean_MG_C_12_FD_187439 | JGI IMG/M metagenome (GOLD analysis project Ga0209830, IMG submission 187439) | Marine microbial communities from western Arctic Ocean - ArcticOcean_MG_CB8_130 (SPAdes) (version 2) | ecosystem: Environmental > Aquatic > Marine > Oceanic | place: Arctic Ocean...
GTTGTATTTCAATAACCACACTTATTTACACACTTATTTAAGAACACAATCTCACACCTCGATTTAGGGTCTTCTCAGTGTTAGCCACGACACCGTTTTGATTTATAAATATCTATTTAGCGCTAAAGACGAGTCGTAATAACGCTGTTGTTGATTTATCTGAGTCGAAAACCATCGAGAAACGTGTCATTAAAGAATCGATTTTAAGATTTTTTTTTTGGAAATCATTGACTATTTATTTTTAGAAACAAGCGTTTTTGACTTTTTGAAATGAAAGGTCACCAGAAAAATTACGCTATATTAAACTTACTTTATGACATTTCAACCAAAACTTCAAAATATATCAAACAACCTCTTAAATTAAGTGATACTGATCACGCTCCAAATGTTGCAGATATAACAAACAAATTGGTTGAGTTATTAACAAGAGGAAATCCAGGACAAGAACTTTATACTGAAGGACTAGAATTGATTACTGTTCATAGCACTGTATCTAATACAAGCTTTCAAGACTTTATTTCGGCAATAACAATCGAAGATCTTTATTTGCAACAACCACTTGCAAATGCAAATGCAAATGCAACTGCAACTGCAAATGCAACAATTGAAATTGATCCTCAAATTAAACTTTCTAATACTACTGCAGGTCGACAATTGCTTAATAGCATTGAAAAAGAACATTCAATTATTCACAGTTTATTGGAAACTGAGAACACGAATGCGGTATCTGTACTTCAAATTCTTATTGAACTTTTTAAACAGGTTGATATCACTGAATTTAAACTTGATACTCAATTCAAGATGCATAATATCCTTGACATCACGGATAAGCAATACATTCAAGATTCTACTTTACTTCCGGTGAAGAAGAAATTTCAATTTTTCTATTGGTTTGCATTTGATTCCAATAAAAATTATATTCCGTTATGGCTGAAAAATTTTCAACCATTCATGACTCAAGTTCATTCTAGAGCTTTCGGAGACTGGGAATCTGATGTCAATGACATTCAAGATGATTTCGAAAATTTTCGTGAAATATCATTCAAGAAATTTATTACGTCAATGAAGACGAAAACGATTTTCCATTTTAAACCAGTTGGTCCTTTTATGGAGAAGAAAAGACCGTTCGAGTCATCTCCGAAATATCAAAATCAAAATCAAGACAAACGTCGTAAATTTGACGGATCCTCAAAAAAAGATAATGTCGCTTCCAAGATACCTCCATGTCCCATGTGCAAGGAGAAAAAGAATAAAGAAAATTTCCATCTTGAATCAAAGTGCTTCTTGTATGCACGAGATGACAATGGTAAAATCATTGAGAAACCAAACGGTAAAGCCGAAATGAAAGAATGTTTTAATTCAAAGAAGAATACTTCCAATAAACCTTATTATGAACCAACTTTATTACTCACAAATGTGAACATCTCATCTTCAAATGAAGAACATTCCATTTATTCGAAAAAATCAAATATCTTTTTGCTCGATTCTTGTGCAAATATTCCTATTGTAAGACGACCTGTCTCAAATGCCATATCGTGTAATGTACACATCAATACTATCGAACGAAAATCAACTGTTCAATCATATCAACTTGGCATTACTCATGTAATCGCAGTCGATATTGACTTAAAACCAATACAAATCATTTTCAAGGCATATTATATACCGCCGTATGGCTTAACTATGGAAGAAAATTTTAACGTACTTCCAGCATATCGTTTCTGTCAAATTAACAGAAAAGTTCCGACATCTCAAGATCCTCAATTCAAACTTGATGGAATCGAATCAAAATTTTCATTAATCGCAACGGATAATTCTGTTGTACACTTCAAAACTGATTTACATAATCAAATGCCTATTTTAGCACCAGTTCCAAATATGAACGCTAATATGTCAGACCATATGAGAGTCGTAGACCTTACGGAGCAATTCCAAACTCCAGAAATTCCTCAAGTACATATAATAAGCAGGCGAAAATCACCTGAAATACTTGCTATGCAAATACATCAACAATTTGGTCATGCACCATTTCGAAAAATTAAATCAGCATTAGGAACTAAAGAACTTCACAAAAGTGTCAATGTTCCTCTATCGGAAATATCGCAGTCTGTCGTCACAGCACTTCAAAATCTCCATTGTGAAGATTGCCAAAGAGCAAAGAAAGATCAAATTCAACATCCAAATAACTCAAAACATCGTCGATCTAAGATTCCATTTCAAATTGTATATGTGGATATGTGTTACAATCCATATTATAATAGAATCGATAATGAACCAGACGAGACTATAGAAAAGTCTCTTAAAACAAAAAAAGTCAAAATATTACGTAGTAACATCGACAAAGCATTAGAATCATTTAACGATTCAACATATTTAACAATTACTGCTTATGAGTGTCCATTTGCTCTCGTATTTGTTGATGAAGCAACCCGATGGAAAGAAGTCGTACCTCTTGAAGATAAGACAGTTCTATCTCATATGAAAGCTTTTCTTCACTATCGCAACCAAGTTATGGATGCTATGGCGAAGCTTCAATCCAATCCAAATGTTTACAAAAACACAAACCTTAACATTCCGATAGAAGACATACAAAAAATGAATCCAAATAAAATATCATTTGATGTGTTTGAAAGATTCCCCTTCAAACTTCAAAACTTCAGAATAGACCAAGAAGGCGCCATGGAAAGTGCAGCATTTAAAGAATTTATCAAACGATACTGGATTTTTCAAACTCATGCAGAAAAAACTCAATATGATCCAATTGATGTTAAATCAAGAGTAGAACAAGTAATTAAAAATACTGATCTATCTCTTACCATTCATAAAGTTAAAGATAAAAATGTGAAACACATATTTCAAAGTTCAACTATTCAAGCTGTTCCGACAAATCAACATCAATTCGATGGTATTGCTGAAAGAGCAATTCGCACCCTTAAAGAAAAAGCAATACAAAATTATGAAACAGCATTCAAATACTTGGATCACGAAGCTAAAGAAGATTCCATCAACAAATGGTGGTTCTGGTCAATGCATTATGCAGCGACACTTTCAAATATACTTCCAATAACTATCAACAATAAAATTGAACCAAGTCCATATTTCCAAATTACCGGAGAAGTAATAAATTACAAACAACTTATTCCATTCTGGGATAAAGGATATGCAATTGTCCAACCTTCTGCAAAAAAGAATAAACATAATTTAAAACACGAAAATCGTGAAGAAGTACGATACTTATCATCTTTATTATCAGGAAAAATTCCTTATCCACTTCATTTAAAACATGAAGCTTATATTAAATATCTTGTTAAAGGAACAGGCAAAAAACTTTTCAAACAAAGCTACATGACTCAGCTTATTACTAAACATACGGACACGAATTATAACTATCATACATTTGCCAATCAACCAACAAGAATTGAAAAAGTACAAGAAATCATGACAGAAATATCAAAATTAGAGCATGAAATTAACAAGCTTGAAACTAAAATACCACTTACGGAAAGTCCCAAAGATGAGATTGAATCGCTTGAAGATGATCTGCCAAATACAGAAACTCCCGAAGATGCGCATCAAATCGGCCATGTAGAAATACCGTTCTCTGAATCCGTACAAACTGAAGCTATTCCAGCTACAGTTATGTATGTCGAATCGGATGATGTTGGAAATTCAGGCATGGTAAACATTTGCTTCGGTGATGATGATGGTTTGACCGAACTCCACGAGCTTGATTTTAACTCAACTATGGTAGATGATTCCATATGTGGATTATATGAAACAACTGCTGAAGACAACTTCACCAAATTAAATAGACTTCATGACGATGAAGCAAAGAAATTTTACTGTTTTGCTACAAGCAGACAATCGAGTAAAGATACTCTCAAACGTCAAATGACGTTAAATGAATTTTCACAAGATCAAATCAAACAAGCAGTTGATAAAGAATTACAAGGCATTCTAGATCAAAAAGTGATGCATCCAATTAATCTCTCTGATTCAGAGATAAAAAAACTCAAAATATTATCACTTAGAATGTTAGTCACTGTCAAACAGGACAATACTTTAAAAGCGCGTCTAGTCGCTCGTGGATTTTTACAGCGTGAAGGAATAAATTATTTCCAAACATATTCACCTGTTATAAAGTTACAATCATCAAGATTATTATTACAACTTGCTGCAATTACTGGCACGAAAATTTGGCAGCTTGATGTAAAACAAGCTTTTCTCCAAGCCAAAATTGAAGAAGACGTATATGTCAGATATAACAATAAAATTTACAAGCTTGAAAAAGCTCTATACGGAACAAAACAAGCCTCTCGTGCTTGGAATAAAACACTTTCCGAAGCTTTCAATGCTTACGGATGTTATCAATGCAAATATGACCGTTGTATGTTCGTCAAAAGATGTCCACAAAATAATAAAATTCAATTAACTATGGCAGTATCAACAGACGATGTTCTAATACTTGCCGATAAAGCCGACTGGCAGCAATTGCTAAATTATATCTCTAAAGAGCATGGAGGTTTATTTAAACTTTCTCAACATGGACCATGTACAACTTTTAACGGTATAGAAATTATAACCGATGAACAAAACCCTCACAAAATATCAATGAATCAAAACACTTACACACGTCTACTTGTCCAAAAGATGTGTGAGAAATTCAACCTTCATTGCATTTCTGAAAGAAAAAATTTACCAGACTATAAGTCGAAAACACCTTTAAGTGAAAAAGATAAACAACTCTGCAATGAAGCAGAAATCAAAGAATATCAATCCATCGTAGGAGCATTAACTTGGATTGCAACTCAAACGCGTCCAGACCTCCTTCATTTTTCTCAAAATGCAGCTCGGGCAAGTAAAAAACCGAACATTATTCAACTTCAAAAAGTCCGAGAATCAATAGGTTATTTAAAAACCAATATCGATATGTCCATTGTTTATGATGGAGAAAACATCGATGAATTTCGATTGATAGCATATAGTGATTCTGATCATAGATCACGCTCAATTTTTACTCAAACTATTCCCGATGACGATACAAAATGTAATCGAAGCACAAGCGGCTATGTAATCATGGCTGGTTCTGGTGCAATCGCGTATAGTGCAAAATTGCAATCAAGAGTAGTACCAAGTTCAAAAGATGCAGAATTCAATGCAGCCTTTTTGTGTATACAACAAATCAAGAAACTTCAAGGTTTATTAAAAGAACTCGGGTTTCCACAAACAAAAACAATTTTATTCATGGATAACTTGCCATGTATCAAAACTTTCATTGGTGATAACGATGGAGATCTTGATTTTACATCAGATGCTCTCGAACTTCACATGATAAGAGAAGCAAAACAATACAATGAGTTATATCCGATTCATATCAAAGGGACAGAAAATATAGCCGACGTTTTCACAAAAGCTAATGCCCCAAATTTCTCACAAGTTATATCTTTTATTACAGGAAACAAACTCTCTGCTTTCAAAACGCAAGAACATCATTTTAGTCTGATTAAGGAAGGATATGTTGGAACATTAAGTTCTGTTGATAATCCTACTTTTGATCAATTCAAAAAACATCTGCTTACACAGCACAAAATTGAAGGAATACAACTACCAAATGTCATTTCTGATGTACAAACACAAGAAAAAACAAAAACACAAAAGAAGAAAAAATACAGGAACAGAAGAAAAAATAAAAACAAAAAAGACACATCAGCTTATGTTCAACCAATGCTACCATCTGCGAATCAACGCGACATGGGAAGTTAGTCTTGCGGGGGGGGTGTAAGAGTCACAGCCCTAACTACCCTAAATACAGATTGCATTGTTTCACAGAAAGTTGTATTTCAATAACCACACTTATTTACACACTTATTTAAGAACACAATCTCACACTTCGATTTAGGGTCTTCTCAGTGTTAGCCACGACACCGTTTTCACATATTGTTTATTATTGAACAATAATTTTTTTTTATCTCTTCCCCCATTTCCCTCGGACCTTCGTTGTTTTGAAAAGTCGCAACGAGCGCATGTTATTGATCTACGGTGATGATATCTCATACATTCGTTGCGCTGACTCAGAAGACGAGACTGATCAATAGTAAGGCGTGTGTTTTTTGAAGCGCGCTTTCCTTCAAGAGTAATGGCCTGTTCCAAAAGTGGACTCACAAATACAAATACAAGGAGTATCTGTCGTTTCGTCGCGAGTACGAGAAAGAAAAAACATTATACGACTACCTTTCCAAAACCATGTCCCAAACTAAACATGTCCTTGGGTAAGACACGCTCGACAGCTTATGAAAGTTGTACGTTGAAGGAAAACAGAACTGAGTTGTACTGTCCCTTTAGGAGGATATTCTTGTCTGGGTTGACACTAATCTGCTGTCACCAAAGTGCTGCAATTGCTTCAACTCTTCAGAGTGGACAAGTAGGAAATCAAAGTAGCGTGCGCTACAAAGGTAAAGAATGGAGCGTTATTCTTCCCGACTTGTATCAGAGAGTTGCGATATATTCGAGTAAGGAAGGAAGTCGAAATAGTTGCGAAAATTGTGGAGCTGCAGGAGGAAATGTTAGTATATCAAAGAGTGAAAGTCCTTTACTTGCTCGCTTTAGTTCACAAAGTGGAGAAACTGATATAACCGTCAGTGTCATAGGTACGAGTAATCTCAAATTATCTCTTTTGCAGACAAATAATATCGAAGAACTTGGTTCCCTCGATTCTACGTCAGCTTTATTTTTACCCTCCACTGCAAAAATTGAAGGAAGCAGTACACGCAAGTCCAGTGCGATGAAAACATTTTATTCATGGGATTTCACGTACGGAAATCAAAGAGTTCTTCTCACGGTTATTTTTTTGATCTAATATGCACAATTAACTAATAAATATTCCCTGTGACAGGCTAGTGTGAGTTTTGGAAAGGTACTTTTATTAGGTTGCTCTTGTGAAAGAAAGGTCTGGGAAAAGTACGAAAAGAGTTTTCACAAGATATCGGAAAGTTTTAAAGTCGGAAATGATGTGTGAGAACTAGATGGCGCTTTGTGCATATTCAATTTCCATAGTATGAGTAGCGTTCAAACGAAATCCCTGCAGCCCTGATAATGCAGTTGTTGCCTCGGCAGCACATCGAAACTGGACTGAAGCTAGACCGGGTTTCTCCGAATCTGTTCTAACCCTTTGATAACCTGGGAATTGTTTGAATAAAAGAGATAGCATTTGATCTGTGGTAGCTTCTGTTATAAAAAGAAACGTAAATCCGAGTAATTCAAAATTAAAGTTAAGTATAAAACCTGGCAAACCTTTAACAGAAAGTATAGCACTTTTCAACTTATTTTTGTGCTCTTCCCTATCTTCTCCCTTCTTTTCTTGATCAATCCCGACATCCTCTCCACTTCTCCTCATTGAGCTGATACCGGAAGAATGAATGCATTGCTCACTCGATTTCTGAGGTAACTCTGAAGAATTAATCTTCATACTTGCGGATGGAAACTTCAGAGCAACAGCAATATTCTGTGAAGGGAAGCCATAATCGAAAAATTAAAAGTGAACAAAATATTAAAAACCATTGGCTTGCTATAGAACGGTAAACCCTGGAGAACATGTAATGCGTTGTCTGCGGACTGAGAATTACCGAATACGATCCATGCCTGGCCTCTTAGCTTGTATCTTCTAGACGCAAAGATATCCGAAACCCTTCCGAATTGTGAAAAAACGGCGAGGAGAGCTTTTCGTAGTTCTATTTTGGGGGGTCAAAAGTGTTTTTAAGCGTTCCGGTAAAGCTTACCGTTGACAGCGACTCTCTCATTTAAGTTACTAATATACAGTGTCGTGTTATCTTTACAATTTTCCATGTCTTTGTTCGTATTTCATATAGTGCTGCTATATATAAAATCACTTTCCCTGTTGATGAGTGAGGTACACGAATTTTTTTTAGTTTCTGAGACTTTTTGTGTTTTTTTCTTTTTCATACTGTCCCTAGGCTATTCGATGCGGACTCGTATTTGATGCGAATTTCCGCAAATTTCCTGTCTTCCTTCTTTTACATTTCTACGAGTTGTCGAGTTCACTAATTACAAGGTACCCGGTAATGCCTAGGTATCTGGTAGTCATAGTATTGACGCTTTGACAAACAGTACTTCCAGATTTTTTACCTCAAAGGGAGGTAACATATCAAGGGTTTGCTTGTTCGTCGCTATTACCCCGAAATCTGGATTCTTTGTCTAACTTATTCATTATTCTGGGGAACCTCATAGCTTTCATGCACACGAGAAAGAAAGGTATTTTTAAAAGAAGCTAATATGCCTTCTCCTGCTATCTGCTCATCCCTTCACATTTTGAACGAGAACTACAAAGTACTTTTATCCCGAGACTGGCGAGGAGATGTATCAGATTCGTGTATCCAGCGTTTCGTTTCTCAAATGAAAGGTTCAGATAATGACCAGCCTAGTATTCCTATTATTCGTGATACTGAGACTAAAACAACTTATGTCTATATAAAGGGAAATGGTTTATATTTTATGTGTACTTCAAAGTTTGACACGAATATTTTAGCCCTTTTCACGTTTCTCCATGATTTATTAAACATATTTATAGCATATTTTGGTGATTTAGAGGAAGAGAGTATCTTGGATAACTTCGTTGTGATTTATGAGCTATTGGATGAGGTTATAGATAATGGTTACCCTCAGTTTACAGAAGCAAGCATTTTAGGAGAATATATCAAGACAGATGCACACAAGCTTGTCAAGGTTAAAACTCCATCCGTGATTACAGATGCTATTTCGTGGCGAAGCGAGGGTATAAAGCACAAAAAAAATGAAATTTTTCTAGATGTCATTGAGCAGTGTGATCTTATGATAAGTTCAAAGGGAGCAATCGTAAATGCTGAAGTACGAGGCTCGCTGAAGTTACGGACGTTATTATCGGGTATGCCCGAATGCAAACTGGGACTGAATGATCGTCTGAAACTAGGTAGTGAGCACAACTATCCAAACATTGTATTTGAAGATATGAAATTTCACCAGTGTGTTAAGTTGTCCGAGTTTCATGAAGACAAAACAATTTCATTTATTCCCCCTGATGGTATTTTTGAGCTTATGTCATATCGTCTGACAAATGTTAATGTTGATCCATTAATTTGGTGTGAGATGAAAGTGGAAGAATCAAGTGCTACAAGAATTGAGTATGTTATCAAGATAACGAGTCAATTCAAGGAGAAACACACTGCGAATAATATTGTTATCAAAATACCTGTGAGAAGCGATGTAATATCACCAGAGATAAAATGTGAAGCTGGTTCCATAACATACTCTCCGGAGTTAGAATCGATGATTTGGATCATAAAATCACTTCCTGGAGGAAGAGCGGAGTGTGCAAGAATAAAGTTAAGTTTTCCTTCAATAGCGGAAGAGAGAAAGACATTCACTTCTCCTATTTTGAGCGTCAACTTCGAGATTCCATACTTTACGATTAGTGGTGTACAGGTCAGATACCTGAAAGTTTCCGAAAAAAGTGGGTACCAAGCATTACCATGGGTAAGATACACCACGAAATCCGGATCTTACAATTTTAGGATATAGATAGATTACCTTATTAAATTATTTGTATGTGCACACCGCGAAGCCGGTGTGGAAGGGAGGGGAAGCAGGAGAACTCAATTTTAAAAAATGAAAAAAAAAAATCTTTTGGCATCCGAGGAACTTACATAAGTGGGACCGGGGAAAAGCTTGGAAAAATCTCCAAAAAAAATAGTTTGCTTTTTTTAAGAGGTAAATAGAATCTAAGTCCAAGGAACGAATATATATAAAGAGCAGTCAAAAAAGTGCGGCCTCTTCATCGATAGTGTTCTTTCTATATCTATAATTACTTAGATTTTGGCCTCTTCAAGGTTCTTTTCATTTTTATCACAAATTGTAACTCTGATTCCAAAAATAGTACAGACTTGAAATAAGTCTTCACGGGAAAATTGCTGGACGTTCAAGTCTAATCGGTATTATGCAAAATGCGGTGATAAAGGAGCACTTCATTGAAGATATAGAGGAATCAGTGCAGCATGAAGTGTGTTTTAATGATGCTATTCATTGTGAAAGGAATTCCATCGGTCACGATGGACGAGCGGCCGAAATAAAGAATAATATGATACAAAAGAAGATTGGCCGTCCTCGGGCTAAAAGCTTATTTAGCTCTATATTTACTCAATCATACGACAAAAAAAGGCATATGCACCCTAAGCTTTTATCTGTAGACATTGCTGCATATGGGTTAGGATGGAAAGAGAGTGAGAAGTGCCTTGCACTTTTTTTCCTATTAATTTTCAGTATTTCATGGGGTATGCTTATTTCTTTTGATGAAGGATCAAAATTATTTTATTTTGACCATTCCTACTGGGTCAAACTTCTCACGCAAAATTGTTTTTTCTTACTTGTATTTAGTATTTGTGGATTTTTAGTTGTCACTTGTGATTGGAAGGATAGTTATTCGCGCAAAAGCTGTCATGTTGTGATGTACCTTACTCCACTCCTTGTTCACCTTATTTGGCCTTCAGGTGAGACAAAACTACCGGATATCTGGGAAATGAGCTGGACAGTCTGGTTTCAGTTTGTTCCATTCTTGTTTTTGATGAAACCACTTCGCCGTTGCAGTGCTCTTTTGATGCTTTCATTTCGAGCAGTAGACAGGGCTCAAGATAGACCGCACACGCTTGCATGGATAATATCTCAACTTGTTGCAAGTTACATGGTTATAATTTGTTTATATTCGTATCTATCTGTAAGAAAGGGATTGCCGAATGAAGCTGGAAAATTAATTTTGGTTCCAATAATCGTAAATGTTTTTGGAGATGGTCTAGCCGAACCCATAGGTGTGCGTTTCGGCCGCCACAAATACAGAGCATCAGCATTGTGGTATGATGGGAAGTGCTGTTCCGGAAATTTCCATCGATCATATGAAGGGAGCGCATGTGTCTATTTCATTACACTTTTCTCACTATTTCCTTTTGAGGGATCTCTTTCCTCGAAACAGTTCATAGCCCTTCTATTCCTTTTACCGCCTGTCATGACGTTATCGGAGGCATGGGCTCCACATACATGGGATAATCCTTTCATAACACTGATGGGCACTCTAACTATTTTTATGGTCTATGAACTGATTTAATACTATGAACTTACATACCTTTTACTTACGAATTATTTGACTATTTTGTTGTACAGTGCCACAGAAAATGTAATGTGGAATTAGTCATAGACCTTCATTTTTTGTTGTTTTTTCATGATGTTTAGAAGCTGTCATACTCATAAAAATGCGTCAAATTTAGGAGTATCCACCGCGTTTTTTTCATTTATATGAGCTATTATTTTCTTGTCTCTATAACTCTCCAAAATTTAACCTATGTTTGTGGTATATACAACGTACTCATTGCCCTATTTTCACAAGTCTTCATTGAACTTTCTGCCAGAAGAAAGCATGAATTTTATGACCCATCAACTAAGCAATACAAATCACTCGCGTCAATCTGAGAATGTATAGGAGTAAGTACAAGACCAAACTTCCACCCCGAATCGTCAATAAGGGCATCTTTGTGCACAGAAGGACTCCAACTATCATCACCGCCAAGACCCATATGGAGATGATCAAGGTGAACCTCAACATATTTACTTTTCACTAAATCGTCCTGATGTTTAGCCCTTGTGAGTTCTTCTATTGTATAGTTTGAGATTGACATTTGAAAGAGGGATTGACTTCGTGCGGATACAAATATCCCATGTGTCTTATCGCATATGGGACGCAGTGTAAGCCAACGGACATCTGATCGACCGCCATTTTCACTAGGAAATATGTAAGGAACATGGAGTTCCTCGACCGTGCTACTATATCTATCAACAAATGCAGATGCTTTTCTGTCTGAATAGCACTCGTGTTTTCCTCTACCAAACCATTCGATTCCTTGAAGTTCGTCAGAACACGTCATGGAAAGACCGACTCGAGCGAGTGGTGGGAGACTTGCAACTTTTTGGATGGAAACATCTAAAAAAATTATACCGGAAGGTTTTACACTGTATTCCATCACTAAGTTCATTTTAGTATTTGATTTATCACCCCTACGCACTATCCAACACTGAAAGCTAATATTGAAAATTCCATTTGAATCAAACGAATAATTCATACCCGAAGTATTTGTATTTCTAGCCAAAACAAAACTTTCAATTTCAGCATTTCTCCATCGATTTACATATGAGAATACTTCTCCCCCATAATCATTATCAATAGGGGCGCGTAGAAAGTTTGGAGAGGGTCCAGAACATACAAGCATCTTGTCATTCATATAAATCTGGGAAATGCATCCAAACTTCTCTCCAGATTTAAAAAATCCGACACGCATACCCGAAGAACTTTCTACAGTAAGAATATTGTAATTTTCATGCACGATTTGCAACTTATATTTTTCTGCTGATAGCACTACTTTTTTTTTGGTTTCCGGCTTATTGCTACGGGGCATTAAAATTTGTTCCTGAGCAATTATGTGGCCCTTTGGAGCCCACGACGACGACTCTTTCAACACTACGAAGAATTCGATCCAACACTCCTTAAATTGAAGACTTTCTGCGATGCTTCCTAGATTTGGCAGTTCTTGTCTCCATGGAATGACGCACTCTGAATTAGCCGACACTGCAGGTAAATTTAAAATACCTGAGATAGCTTTTCTTTCATTGTCAAATTTTACTTTCCATAGTATATTAAAAGCATCAAGTCTCATAAAAGAAAAATTGTTTCTGATTTTCAGATTTCCACTCTCAAAGTCAACTGAAAATTCGACTGGTTGTTGCAGGTACTTTACTTCATGAATAGAAGGGTGGGGTGATCTATCTGGGAATAGCAATCCATTTATACAGAACTGTGCATCATTTGGGCTATCTCCATAATCACCGCCATAGTTCCAAGATTTACCACTTCGCTGTTCACCACTTAGTCCTTGATCAATAAGATCCCAAATGAATCCACCCTGTACTGAATTGGTTTGTCTGAAACACTTCCAATATTCCTGAAGACCACCATTACTATTTCCCATTGCATGAGAATATTCACACAAAATTACAGGTCTGTTTTTGCATTCCAAAGCGCTCATATGTAGACACGACTCTACTCGTGCATACATAGGACAAATGATATCAGTACATGAAGTTCGTGCGCCTCCACCCTCATACATCAAAGGACGTGTTGAGTCATAACTGCGAGCCCACTGTGAAATTTTTTCATGGCTTCTCCCACAACCTGATTCATTCCCTAAAGACCAGATTATTACTGAGGGATGATTTCTATCTCGCTGAACCATTCTGGAAGTTCTAGAAAGAAAAGCACCGTACCAAGACTCGTCATTAGATAAGTATGGCGTCGAATGCATAAGTATCTGGAATCCATGAGTTTCTATATTTGACTCATCTACTACATAGAGACCGTACTCATCACATAAATCATAGAAATGGGGGTGATTAGGATAATGAGCAGCCCGTACTGCATTGAAATTATATTGCTTCATCAATTTTACATCTTTCAGCATCATCGCTTCACTGATTGCTTTTCCTCTTGCAGGACAGTGTTCGTGTCTATTCACACCTTGAAATATAATTGGGACACGATTCAAACGAAATAGTTTATGACCTACTTCAATCGTGCGAATACCCAGCCTGCATGCTTCGCAATCGATTATTTCGCCCGCAAAACTTAATGATATCATGAGTACATACAAGTACGGGATTTCTGCAGACCATAAAGAGGGGTTGTCGAGCACTATTCTACAACGTAGTATGTGTTTCTTCCTAATCGATATCGAATCTCGAAGATTACATCCATAATCAACGGCTTCCTTGAGTTCACTGACTTCTAGCTCAGCGGAGCAAACCAGAGCATTCTTATCATCATAAATTGTTGCATTGCAATCAATTACACTACCTCTTTCCATTATAGAATCTGGCCTGCGACAGTCGTTTAATTGTACAAGAATTTCAATTTCAGCTTTATTCTTTGGAATTTTATGAGGAACAGTCGTTGTATAAACAAAGTCAGCTATGTGTAAAGCCGGTTTGTTATATAAAAAAACATCACGATATATCCCACTTAACCACCATTGATCTTGATCTTCAAGATAACTACCATCACACCATCTCATAACTTGTACTGCAAAGATGTTTTTGCCTGATTTCAGACTATATGTTATATCAAATTCTGCAGGCAAGCGACTATCTTGTGAATACCCTGTAAAGTTCCCGTTAACCCAAATATAAAATGCCGAGTCGACCCCCTCGAAAACAATAAATGTTCTACTTCCGTTAGCAGTCCAATTTTCGGGTATCTCAAAAGTGCTTTGGAAACAACCAGTTGGATTTTGTCTTGTACTCTCATCCAGTTTAGATGTATCCCAATTCCACTCTTTTAACAAACTAGTTGAACTTTTCTCCGATCCAAATGAATTATTCGGTGTGCTCCATACTCCTTCACGATGGATGAAGGGTGGATCCAACGGAAAAGGATATGTAAAATTGGTATAAATTGGAACATCATAACCTTGACATTCCCAATTCGACGGAATGTTAATGTTATCCCAGCCTTCTGGAATGTCATTCCCTTCATAAAACTTATATGGTATTTCCTGAGGAGAATTTACAAGTATAAAGCTCCATAACCCATTCATTGATATTGAATTTGATAATTTTCTCCTCGCAGAATAGCTTCCTCCCGATTTCCAGAAAGTTTGAGCTTCAGATGGACCAGAAAAGGCATACAGGGGCGTATGAGAGTTTTCTCTGTTCCTTGCAACAACTGTCTGGTTCTCCCAATCATAAGACTCAGGTACCTGTTGAGAAAATTAGAGCAATATAATCATGTAATAATATGACTTACTGACGCAGACTGTCGCCAGTATAAGTTGAAGAATGTATCATAAATTCTTTCAAAGAAATAAATTATTTTATTGTAACCGTGCAATCGCCATGCCCAATTTGTGTAGAAACGAACAAA
>Ga0209830_10002453_pt1 | contig 14955 bp, 18 predicted proteins | sample ArcticOcean_MG_C_12_FD_187439 | JGI IMG/M metagenome (GOLD analysis project Ga0209830, IMG submission 187439) | Marine microbial communities from western Arctic Ocean - ArcticOcean_MG_CB8_130 (SPAdes) (version 2) | ecosystem: Environmental > Aquatic > Marine > Oceanic | place: Arctic Ocean...
AGGTAATGAATTCAAAGCCCATACAGATTTCTTTGAAGGGCCTCAAAAAAAACAATACACCGCCAAGCAAGGTCAGCGAACTTATACTTTTATGATTTATTTAAACGATGTTGAAGAAGGCGGAGAAACGGAATTCTTAGAAATAAATAAGACCTTTAAGCCTGTAGTAGGACAAGCCTTATTTTGGAACAATCTTAAACCAGACGGATCGGTTAATCACAACACGCTGCATCAGGCGCATCCTGTAGTAAAAAGCAATAAAGCAGTAATTACGAAGTGGTTTAGAGAAGGTTGATCAAGAGGCTTTAGCAAAGAAAGTCCTATGCACTGTTGAGTATAAAAAGTAGAGATTGACCAAAACCCAAGTGTAAAAGACAATTTGATTTTCGACTCCTGAAATCAAAATATAAACTGTAGTTATGCACCAAAGTAAAACCATGATCATCGATGTTTTTCGTAAATGCACCACCCTTAAAGGATGAACAAACTTCATAGGGACGAAAGTCATGATGCACAAAAAAAGAATAGTGATTAAATTAGTAAGTTGTGAGCTTTCTAATATGTATAAATAAAGCACCAGCATGTTCCAGAGTGCAGGAAAACCTGTGAAGTAATAATCATCTGTTTTTAAATCTTTATTAATAAATGTAAAACAAGAAACTAAAAGAATTAGAAAACTTACGGGCAAAGCAAAAGTATTTGATAGAAAATTAAAATTATAAATCATAAAAACAGGAACTATTACGTATGTAAAAAAATCTATAATGTTGTCGAGTACAGCACCGTCGATGTTGGGAGTAAACACATCAACTTTGTATCGTCTAGCTAAGGTACCGTCAAATCCATCAACCAGCAGTGCCAAGGCCAACCAAAAAATACAAGCAGGAAAATTATTATTAATTGCACTTAATAAAGCCAGAAAACCAAAAACTACTCCAGAGGCTGTAAAAAAATGAACTAATATTGCTTTTAGTTTTGCTAGTCCTTGATGAGTATCATCCATAAATTTATTTCTTTAGAGCATCTAACATCTCACCCATTTGTTGATGAAGCATATTAACTGCCTGAAGTGGCCTTACTAGAACCTTAAATTCTGTTATTTTATTTTCTTCATTCCAAGTAATGAGGTCAATGCCATTCACTTGAATGCCATTAAGTGAAGTTTCGAACTCCAAACAAGCATGATTGCCTTGGATTACTTCTTTTGTGTAATGAAATTTTGTTGTATCTTTTTTTTCTTCAGTAGACTTCTTGTCGAAGTCAAAAACGCCTCCTGCTGCCATTAAATAAAGCTTAGTGATTGCTTTTCCTTTCTGAGGAGTATGAACTACTGGAGAGTAAAAAATGACATCTACATCCAATAAATTATCCAACTCCTTTTCGTAGGAAACTGGATCTTTGTTACGAGTTAATTCGTGCCACTTATCTATTGCGTTCATAATCTCTCCTGGTTAAAAGATTCTATTTTAAATAAAAGTGGTAAAAAGTACATGGCGGGGCTGGCAGGATTCGAACCTGCTACCTTCTAGTTCGTAGCCAGACACTCTATCCAAATGAGCTACAGCCCCGTAGCGAGCATTATAGCTTGTATTGAGACTATAAAATGAGAGTTTATTTATTAAGAATCTGATTCTTGTATTCTTTTGTAGACTTCTTCTCTATGAACTTTTATTGAGTCAGGTGCGGTAATTCCAATTCTTACCTGCCCTCCCCTGATATCAAGTACTGTTATCTTTATGTCGTCTCCAATAAAAAGAGATTCATCCGCTCTTCTACTTAAAACTAGCATACATCCTCCCCAGGTTTAGATTCTAGTTGTTTAATAATAAACCTTATCAGCAATACTTACTTTAAACAAACTATTGGGAAGAAGTTTTAATTCTCTTTTTTAAGTATTGATTGAAGTGCATCTAAAGAAGTTACCATTCCGTTCAAGATGCCTTCTGCAAATATTTCAGGATCTATTTCTGTAGACCAAGTAAAAAGTGTTCTGCTCTCTTCTGAATCTAACTTTATAGTTGCCAGATGATGCTTAATGGGCATATCTGTTTTGATGGCACTGTATTGCAATTTGTGGTTTTCATTATCCAATAATAGTATTTTTTCTACTAAATCGCCCATTCCTTTAAATTTAAATACTCGCGTGTCTCCTTCAAGTACTATGCTGTCAACTCCTGGAACCCAATCTGTTCTCGAGACATCTGAAATAATTTTCCAAACTTCAGCTATTGGATACTCGAAATATCTTTTCTCTATAATATTCTTCATGTTTCTATTTTACCTCCTTAACTCTTAACTTGGTTTTCGTTCCTTTAATTTTAATAAATTTAGAACCAAACACACCCGGAACTATTTCTATAGACACTTTCTCTTCAAGCTCATCATCGTTCCAAACAACTTCTGTAGTAGTCCATTTAGTTTCATCGTTTAAAGTAAAAATATAATTGCCATTCCTTTTAACAATTTTCTCGATCATTAAATTAGAAACTACTTTTGGAATCTTGTATTCTATTGTTTCTTTACGTTTAACAACCTTTTTCTGTATTGCAGGTTCTTTTTCTATCTGCGGCTTCTTCTGAACAACCTCCTGTACTGCTTCTTCTGATTCAACAAAGAAACTGTCGAAGCAATCCAGTCTATCTTTATCATTATTAATGGATACGCATTTTTCTATAGTAATGCTCTCTGAATTAAGCATAGTTGCTGAAAACAGAAAAATTACCAAAAAAAAGTGCCTTACTTTATTCATGACAAGTTGTGAACTTAGTTATCCAGAGCAGCTTTAGGTGGGATATCATCTTCGGGTACAAAGAAATCTGGAGCGAGTTCATTAAATGGGACTTCTGCATAAACTGAGAAATCCGTAACTCCATTTTCTGCAAGGATGGTGTCATCAATACAAAAGTTCCCTGTAAATTCTTTTGAAGGTTTTGTCAGTATTACATGTGCAGCATCGCCCATTATTTCAGGAAATCTGGAAATGTTCATTATTGCCTCACCGCCAAGTGCATTTTTAATTGCTGCAGTTGCTATTGCGGTTCTTGGCCACAAAGCATTAACGGCAACACCTTGCTCTTTAAATTCTTCAGCCATACCAAGTACACAGAGGCTCATTCCATATTTTGCCATCGTGTATGCAACATGAGGACCAAACCACTTTGGATTTAAGTCCAAAGGAGGAGACAGATTCAAAATATGCGGGTTATCGGATTTAAGTAAGTGAGGCAGGCATACTTTACTGACCATAAAAGTACCTCTGGTATTAATTTGATGCATGAGATCAAAGCGTTTCATGTCAGTCTGCAATGTTCCTGTAAGTTGAATTGCACTTGCGTTATTGATGCATATATCAATGCCACCAAATTCATCAACGCCTGAATTAACAGCATCACGAACGTTGGCTTCATCGCGTATGTCGCAAACCAACGGAAGCGCTTGCCCTCCAGCTTCTATTATTTCATCAGCTGCTGTATAAATAGTGCCAGGAAGCTTTGGATGAGCTTCTGCCGTTTTAGCTGCCAGTATAATATTTGCTCCATCTTTAGCTGCTCTTTTAGCTATTTCTAAACCTATTCCTCTGCTTGCGCCCGATACAAAAAGTGTTTTTCCTTTTAAATTTGTCATTTTTATCTCCTTTTTTTCTATTAACTTATTCCAAGTTTTCTTTCACAATATGAAATTATCTCTCCAGCAACATCTATACCTAATGCCTTTTCTACTCCTTGGATACCAGGCGAGCTATTAACTTCCAATACCAAAGGACCTCTGTTACTTCTTAGTATATCAACCCCTGCTACCGCTAAGCCAATTGCTTTTGCAGCTCTGACCGCAATGCCTCTTTCTTTTCTACTAATGGTTGTCAATTCAGCTTTTCCACCTTGATGTAAATTTGATCTAAAGTCATCCCCCTTATTGGATCTAACAATCGAACCAATCACTTTCCCCTCCACAACCAAGCACCTTAGATCTTCTCCTTTGGACTCGCCTATGTATTCTTGAACAAGAAAATTTGCATTTAATCCTCTAAAAGCTCCAATTACTGTTTCAGCTGCTTTCTTTGTTTCAGCCAATATCACCCCTTTCCCCTGAGAAGACTCTAGCAATTTTATGACTAAAGGTATTGTACCCACTGCATTTATGATGCCATCGGTGTCTTTGGGTGAAGAAGCAAAACCGGTTATGGGCATATTTATACCTGCTTGAGCTAGTATTTGATGGGCCAATAACTTGTCTCTTGAATTTGCTATAGCTTGAGGATCATTCAAAGGCATGGCTCCTGTTAATTCAAATTGTCTAGTTACCGCTAAACCATAAGCAGTAATGGATGCGCCTATGCGAGGAATAACAACGTCGTATTTAGGAAGCGGGCTTGCATCATAGTATATTTCAGGATTTTGCGTATCTACATCCAGATAGCATCTAGTTGGGTTGATCGCTTCTACTTGGTGACCTCTTTGTGCTCCTGCAATTTCAATTTTTTTGGAAGTGTAGTTGTTAGGCTCTCGAGTTAGCAAAGCTATCCTTAAAGCTCTTCTGGATTTTAAACGTGCCTTCTTCTTACCTGAATAAGGATTGGTTAAGGGCTCTCCATTCATGAAGCTTTCCGAGGCATGAACGGTCATATCAGAACCAATAGCACTTCTGCCCACCAACATTCTGTACTGCATGGTGATTCTGTCTGTTAAAGAGATTTCAACTGGCCAAGTTTGACCTCCTATTTCAATGACGGTCTTAATGAAATACCTTTTTTCTGATTCACCATTAGAACTAGTAACTTTTCTTCTTCCTATCAAAGGAGCTGAGCATGAAATTTTAAATTTAGGTTTTTCAGGAAGAGGTGATATTTCAAACCTAACATACTTCTTCTTGCCCACTTTGAATACTTCTATGTGTTTAGCATGCAGCACAGAGTTTTGCGCTCCTGTGTCAATCTTAGCCTTGATAGCAGGTAAATTAATTTCAGGCAGTCCAACCCACTCTTCCCAGCCCAAATCTATAGGTGTTGTCATTGAATAAAACTTTTGTTTAAAAAAATAACATTGTAATTGAATAGATCGCAAGAATCTTAGATTTGAATAAGACTTAAAGGTTTGTCTTGTTGATTTACTTTTTCCTTAAATTATTGACGAGATTTTATTAATTTCATCCTTTAAAGTGAAATGTTAAAAACGACAAGTATAATGCTAGCCACGGAAGAGTGTCTGAGTGGTTTAAGGTGCATCCTTGGAAAGGATGTGTGGGGAAACCCACCGTAGGTTCGAATCCTATCTCTTCCGCCATTCCTTTTTTTACTGAGATCAATAATGGGGTGGCTTTTCTTCCGTTTTATTTTCTGAAATACCAGATTCTCCCTGCTCAGATTCCAATTGTTGCACTTGGTCTTTTAATTTAATTATTTCTATTTGCTGAACTCTCATTTCTTTGCTCATGCGCTCCATAGAATCCTCTTGGAATAAAAATTTTGATTCCAATTCTTTTAAACGATTCAGGGTGTCTTCTTTCATATTACTAATTATTAATTATATTACTCTCATAAAGGTCCAAGAGTTGCTCTAGCCTGGTTGAAGCCTTATCTAATAGAGGTTTATTACTTTTTATGATTACTTTTAATTTTAATGACAATGCGCTTCTAGAAATTCTGTACTGATAAGCATTGAGAATAGTTTGATCAATCTCTTTCCAGACTTTTCTTTTTCTTTTATCCAGAGTTATCTCTTCAGCAGTATTTAACGCCAAGCCACCCAATTTTAAACCGTGATCTTCCAACATCTTCATGGGTATGAATGCATTTAAAAAGAGATTGTAAGATTTCAAATAAAATTTAATATTTTTTGTGAGGCCCTTTTTAACACGCTCATCGGCTGCCGACTTATAAGTCTCGTAATTCTCTAAAATTAAATCTTTATCTGAAGAAACATGCCACCAAGGTAAAAAAGCAGAGTAAGCATTATTGTCTGTATTGTTTGTTATGTTTTTTAAAGCAATGACATTATCAGGATGCTTAAAACTTTTACTTTCAAGATCCATGAGTATCTCAAGACCTTTCATAAATAATTGCTCTTCAGAGTTTTCTATTTTTTTTGTTGTTTTTCCGGTTTCTATTAATAAGCTTCTTAAATCTAGAGAGTCTATTTCCACTTTAGAATTATGGTCCTTTAAGAAATTGCAGAGCAAACGAATTGCTTCTTTTTTATAAAATAATTTTTCATCAATAGATGTCAAAGAAAGTAGAAATTCTTTATTTTGATAACCCAGTTTTTCTAGTTTTTCTAGTATCAATGTAAAAGAAACTATTCCTTCAAATGGAATAAGATAAAAGCTAATTACTTCAAATTCAGCAAACGGATTCTGGAATCCTTTTATGGATTCAAAGATTGCATCTACTAAACCGGTAATAAGCCCATCAAAATAGAACTTATTTTTTAAGTTTTTAAGCAAGTCCCCTGAATCTATAAGATTTCTTAAAGAAAAAATCTCTAAGTCATTACAAGCTGCATCAAATTCAAACCAGCCTTTGTCTTTCCAAACCAACAAGCTGTAGTCTGAAGAAAAAGCTTTTTTAAAGATAAATTTAGTTGGAAATCCTTCTTTTTTATTAAAGTAAATACGTTTCAGCAACCCTTCATGATCTTCAGATTCTGTTGGTTTGTTTTCGTTGTCTTCATTCATGAACTCTTCTATAAGCAAGAATCTAAATAGGTGAGTAAGTTGGTCATCAAATGGCTGATGCAAAAGAGTGTCAGAATAATCTTCAAGAGTTATCCATTCATCCGATCCTCTAAATTGGTATAAATCACCCCCTTCACTTTGTTTAATTTTTACTGCTTTTGCTTTCTCAGCGGTTATGAGAATATTTTCTGAAATCTTTAGTTTCTTTTGATCAATTACATCTTCCCAGACAAATCTGTCTTCTATTTCTGTGTTGTTTAGCTTCCGCGGATAATTTTTTGCAGGCTGATTAGTTGAGGAAGACACGGCAAGAATTGACTGGAGGTTCGGCGGGTTATCAAATCTTATTTGTTCGTAGATTTTAGCTACTTGTTCCAATTCTTCTTGCGTCTTCTTTGTCATAGAAAATTTATTGCCTAGCGTCTCTTAAAATTACATCAAAATTGTTGACTGAAGATCTTATGGGGTTTATTTCTATACCGCCTCTTCTTAAAAAATTTGCTTGAACTGTAAGCCTCTCAGGTTTGCAACGCTTCGCAAGATCAGTAAAAATTCTCTCTACACACTCTTCATGAAAGCCTTGATGATTCCTAAACGACAATAAATAGCTTAATAAAGTAGATTGGATTATATTTTTTCCTTTGTAAGCTATTGTTATGGTTGCCCAGTCTGGTTGTGCAGTAACTGGACACAAGCTCCTGAATAACGAACAGGATAATTGCTCATCTGAATCAAATTTTTCAGTTTTTAATACTAGAGAATTTACCTCTTCACTGACTCTCTCAATAGGACAATCGTCAATAGAGTTTGCAGATACAAAAAACTCTTTAGGTGTTTTTTTGATTTCAATTTGTACTTCGCTATTTACACAAGCCTCTACATCTTTTTTTAACACCTCAGATAAATGTTCTTCATTATTAAAAATATGATTGTTAATAGAATTTAAATATAATTTTAACGACTTTGATTCAACAAAATTTTTAGAAAAGGCATTATAAGATAAGTACAAAATACCATTTCTTGGAACAGAATTTGAATCTAGCCACGAAAGTTCATAAGAAGTCCATGAGTCAATCCCAAAAATTTCTTGGGAAGATAACTCCATCCCTAGGCGCCTTCTGCTATCGGTCCTGTTTATAGGTACTAAAATATTTGGATTGTAAGCTGTTGGGTAATCTGTAGGTTTACCCAGAGGTAATTCGTTCATTAAGTTCTTATACCTTTACCAGTATTGAGTAGCCAGAGTGCAAAGGAAGCTAGAATTATTATAAAGATTAAGATCATGCCAATAGCAAAATTAATAGATATACCTAACGAGCCAAGATCAGAAACCCCCAGTATTGCATGACGGAATGAATTGACCATATAGAGAATTGGATTCGCAAGAGAAATAGTTTTCCAGAAAGCAGGTAATAAATTTATTGAGTAGAAGACTCCACCCAAATAAATAAGGGGTTGTAATATGAATGTCGGAACAATTGAAATGTCATCAAAAGACTCAGCGAACAAAGCATTTAAAAATCCAGCTATCGAGAATAGAACAGATGTCAGGAAAACAACTGTAATGGCCAATAACCAATTAGAAACCTGAAGTTCATAAAAGAATAAGGAGACCAAGGCTACAATGGTTCCTACCATCAATCCTCTGGCCACCCCGCCCAAAACCCATCCAATTAAAATGATGTAGTTTGGCAATGGTGTAATCAATAGTTCTTCTACGCTTCTAGAAAATTTCTGTCCAAAAAATGAGGAGACTACATTCGAATAAGAATTACTAATTACCGACATCATGATTAAACCTGGAATCATGAACTGCATGTAATCAAAACCTCCCATTTGACCAATCCTGGATCCGATTAGGGTTCCAAATATAACAAAGTACAACATAATCATTATTGCTGGAGGAATAAGTGTTTGCATCCAGATTCTTAAGAATCGTAAAATCTCTTTCTTAAGAATAGTGGCAAGCGCTCTTAATTGTTCAATTGCGCTCATCAGAAACCTCTTTAATTGTTGGCTCTACTAGACCTAAGAAAAGCTCTTCCAACCTGCCCGTTTCATTTCTCATGCTAGCAATGTTTATACCAGAACTACTCAACACAGAGAAAACACCATTAAGTCCTTGTCCTTTTTTTACAGTAACGCTTATTTTTTTAGGATTTTTTAAAGTCATTTGATAGTTTGGTATCTCAGGCAACTTATCAATACTCTCCTCTAAATCAAACATAAAAGTTTCAGCTTCTAACCTAGTAAGTAATTCTTGCATACTGGTATTTTCAACTATTTCCCCGCTGTCTATGATGGCTATATTTCTGCAAAGCCTCTCAGCCTCTTCAAGATAGTGGGTTGTAAGAATTATACTTGTTCCAGAATTATTAATTTCTGTTAAGAAATCCCATAAGGACCTTCTCAGTTCTATATCCACACCAGCAGTAGGCTCATCTAGAATTAGTAAGTCTGGTTTATTTACTAGCGCCTTAGCGACCATAACTCTTCTTTTCATGCCGCCTGATAATTTGCGAGCCTGTTCATTCCTCTTGTCCCATATGTCTAATTTTTTCATATAGTACATAGTGTTCTCTCTCGCCTCTTGAAAGCTCAAACCGTAGTAACCAGCTTGGTTTCTAATGATATCTCCAACCTTTTCGAATTGATTAAAATTAACTTCTTGCCCAACAACTCCTAGTTTCTTTTTAGCAAGCGAATGATTTTCGTCAATATCAATTCCTAAAATCTCTACACTGCCTGAAGTTTTTGTAACCAATGAGCTAATGATCCCAATGGTGGTTGATTTACCTGCTCCGTTAGGACCCAAGAGTGCAAAAAAATCTCCCTCTTCTACTGTTAAATCTATTCCCTTTAGGGCTTGAAGGCCACCAGCATAAGATTTCTTAAGATTTTCAATTTTTAATGCAGACACTTTTTATTTACTCAAAAAAGCCATGCTGTCTTCCAAACCTCTAAGTGTTAGAGGAAACATGTTGTCTTCAACCAGCGTTCTGGTCATCTCTACTGAAGAACTATACTCCCAATGCTCTTGGGGCACCGGGTTTAACCAGGCCACTTTGTCATAAACCGATACCAATCGCCTCATCCACATGGCACCAGCATCTTCATTCCAGTGTTCTATGCTTCCGCCTGGGTTTGTTATTTCATAAGGCGCCATGGTTGCATCGCCTACGAATATAATCTTATAGTCCGCTGAGTATTTGTGAATAATATCTTCTGTAAGCATTCTTTCATTTTGCCTTCTGCGATTATCTTTCCAAACAGTTTCGTAAATGAAGTTATGGAAATAAAAGTACTCAAGATTTTTAAACTCAGTTTTTGCGGCGGAAAAGAGTTCTTCGCACACTTTTATATGTGGATCCATTGAGCCTCCCACATCAAATAGAGCAAGAACTTTAACTGCATTCCTTTTCTCTGGTCTGAATTTAACATCCAGCATGCCGGCTTTTTTTGCCGTTGAATCAATTGTATTGTCTAGGTCAAACTCTTCTTGCGCACTATCACGTATTAGTTTTCTTAACCTTCTAAGAGCAACCTTCATGTTTCTGGTACCAAGCTCAACGCTGTCATCCAAGTTCTTAAAGTCTCTTGATTCCCAGACTTTAGCAGCTGTGCCTTTACCACCCTGACCTCCGACTCTGATGCCTTCTGGATTTTCTCCGGAGTTACCAAACGGAGAAGTACCTCCGGTACCCACCCATTTATTTCCGCCCTCATGACGACCCTCTTGCTCTTCCATTCTTTTTTTAAATTCTTCCAAGAGCTTTTCCAGTCCGCCTAAAGTTTTTATTTCAGCGAGCTCTTCTTCGGTTAAATGCTTTTCAAATTCTGCTTTTAACCATTCCTCTGGGATGAGCATTTCCAAAATATCATCAAGGGATTCAATGCCTTTAAAATAAATATCAAAAGCTCGATCAAATTTATCATAGTGCTTTTCATCTTTAACCAATATTGTCCTACTAAGAAAATAGAAATCCTCCATGTTGGCAAAAACTAGGTTTTTTTCCATAGCAGCTATTAGGTCCAATAGCTCCCTTAGACTACAAGGAACTCCGGTTGCTCTTAAGGTATTAAATAAAGAAATAAACATTACTTATTTATTTGTATTGCCTTCTCTTCTGGCCATGAAAGCCAATCTTTCCAACAATTGAACATCCTGCTCATTCTTTATTAGGGCTCCGTATAAAGGTGGAATGGCCTTGGATGGGTCTCTATTTTTAAATATTTCATCAGGTATGTCATCCGCCATTAAGAGTTTCAACCAATCAATTACTTCTGAAGTTGAAGGTTTTTTCTTCATGCCAGGAACTTTCCTTATATCAAAGAATATTTCAAGCGCTTCTTTAACTAAATTCTTTTTAACCTTCGGATGATGGACTTTAATAATTTCTTCCATCGTAGCTCTGTCAGGAAAATTTATGTAATGGAAAAAACATCTTCTTAAAAAAGCATCCGGTAATTCTTTTTCATTATTACTTGTAATAATTACTACCGGTCTCTGAATTGCTTTAATGGTTTGCTTTGTTTCATAAACATAGAATTCCATGCGATCTATTTCTTGAAGAAGATCATTAGGGAATTCAATATCCGCTTTATCTATTTCGTCGATAAGAAGTACTGCTCTTTTTTCAGAAGTAAAGGCTTCCCACATTTTTCCTTTTTGGATGTAATTGGCTATGTCTTTTACTCTTTCATCGCCAAGTTGAGAGTCCCTCAATCGAGTTACAGCATCGTATTCGTAAAGTCCTTGTTTGGCTTTAGTAGTAGATTTTATGTTCCATTCTATTAAAGGCATGTCTAGAGAAGAAGCCACTTCTTCTGCCAACATAGTTTTACCAGTGCCTGGCTCACCTTTTATTAATAGTGGTTTTTCTAATTCTATAGCTGCATTTACAGACATGCTTAAATCTTCTGTTGAAATGTAATCTTTTGTCCCTTTAAATTTCATAAATAATCCTCTTATTAAAATCAATGCGTGACTTTATCACAGCCACAAAGGTAGCTGCTACGGTAATCTACTTTTTTGGCATTCTTAATTTTGCCATCTGCCTTGCTTCGGCAACAATATTCCCTTCAGAATCCCATATTTCATCATCTTCACCAATAAACCCTGTTGTAACAAAATCACTTCTACCTCTCATTAAAACGGGTCCTGGAGCTGGTTTTGCTCGAAGATGTACCGTTAATTCAATGGATGGCACCCAACCTCTTGATCCTAAACGATTGAATATAGGGGGAGACATGGTGTCTAAAAAGAAAACTAAACTTAACAAATCAATCTGTTCACCTCCAGGCCAAGAGTAATAAGCTTCCAGGCTGGCTCTGTCTCTTTTTCGTCCTTCAACCCACCAATCAGATTTCGGTGTAAACCTTCTGTCAATTTGCTTCTCCAGAATCGGAGTGAATCCCTCTTTGTAGGGCATTTGAAGGCATTGATCGATGGGAGGAAAACTTAATGGTTTTCTTTCGGAAAGATTTTCTCCTGTGGATTTAGAAAAATCTGTAAAACTTGCAGTGAATCTTATTCTTTCTTGGTCTTTTTGGATGAATTTAACAACTGCAGTGGACAGACTTCTTCCTTCATTGAGCTTTTCTATTTCTAAAGTAACTGGACCGGGTTCTGCTCTAGCTAAGTAATGACCGGTAATTGATAAAGGATCTTTATGATCAAGGCAATCTGAAAGTGCGCGAGCAGCAATGGACATGGAGTATCCTCCATTGGCTACTCCTCCTATGCTCCAAGCTTCAGTAACTTCACCAGAATAAATCTGATCATCTTGTTTGGTAACAGAAGTATCCTTTAAAAATTTTGGGTATCCTTGGAGCTGCTCCATAGCTTAAATTATCCTGAAATTGAAAATTAGGACTCTGATTTTTTCATTAAATAGATACTTAGACCTAACAGCACAGAGCTAAATATCTCAAAACTTATTGCCATAGTAAGGTAGTCTGCTCCGTGGACCAATCCGGCATAAATTCTGAAAATTGCAGCAGACCCTAGTAAGCTTATTGTTGTATAGAGCCAAACATATTCATTTCTATAAGCACCTATACAAGCCATCAAGCCTGCGGTAAAAAAGAAAGCAGTAAAGTCACCTATTTGTGTGTTCATGCCCATAGTGGTATTTCCAGGTCCTTCAACCAATACCATTGCCAAACCAGCAGCAGCAGATGCAGGGTCCATAATCCAACCTAAGGCCGAATTAAGCATAAACAAACCAATTACTCCAGATATCACTCTTGCTATCATAATATTCTCCTTTTATTTAATTGGCTTAACTCTTATGAGCTTACCATTTTTACCATCAGTGGCTAAAATTAATGATCCGTCAGGTGCGGTTATAACGTTTCTTATTCTTCCTATGCCATCGAAAAGAATTTCCTCTGAAATTACTACCTCTCCATCCAGAACCAACCTACGAACATCTCCTGGAACCAGAGCAGAAACAAACAAGCTTCCCTTCCATTGCGGAAATAAATCTTTGTCATAAAAAGTCATTCCAGATGGGGCTATCGACGGAACCCAATATTTGTTGGGTTGCTCCATGCCTTCCTTTTCGGTAAACGGGGTTATCAATGCTCCACTGTAGTCCTTACCATAAGATATTGCCGGCCATCCATAATTCAGTTTTGGGTTTATTATATTTAATTCATCCCCTCCCATTGGTCCGTGTTCGTTTTCAAATATTATTGTTCCTTCTGTATTTTGAGCTATGCCTTGTAAATTTCTATGTCCATAAGACCAGATCTCTGGCAACGCACCTTCTGTTGTTAGAAATGGATTGTCCTCAGGGATTGAACCATCATCATTGATTCTAATTATTTTTCCATAATGGTTGTTTAGATATTGAGCTTGCTCTCTGTAATTGAAACCATCACCAGATGTTATCAGCAAAGTACCATCCTTCATAAAAAGCATTCTTGCACCGTAATGAGCGGCAGTTTTTCTTAAAGGGGTTGCCAAAAAAACGGTTTCAACATCCTTTATGGAGTTGCCTTCAAAAATTGCTTTAACAACTCTCAAGGTATTAAGATTCTTATTGGAAGGATCCGTTTCTGAAAATGAAAGATAAATGAGTTTGTTTGAATCAAATTGAGGATGCAAAACAATATCTGACAAACCTCCTTGGCCAGCAAACAAAACTTCAGGAACACCTGAAATGGGTTCAGAAATAAGACCATCTGAGTTAATTAACCTCAAAGACCCAGATAATTCAGTTACTAATATTTCATCTTCTGAAGGAAAGGCTATCCCCCAAGGTGAATGCAAACCTTCCGCTATTGTTTCTAATTCATATTCTGCCTCAACATTTGCTGATATAGCAGTAGATAAAATCAGAAGCCCTAGAAGACAGACCTTTATGAACTTCATATTAATTCTCCTTTTTTGATAAATTGAAACCAAAGTAATATCCCCCTAATGCTCCTGTGGCAATGAGATAGACTTTACCTATTGCTGAGCGAGCACCAGCAATTATATCCAGATTATAAAAAGCCAAAGGCATTAAGAGAACTATTGCAAATAAAGCACAACCGCCTGCTATCGCATAGGCGTATCTTCGACTTATGTTTATCCATTTCAGAGCTATTCTTGCAACCGCAAAAGCGATCAGTAAAGCTACCGCAACAAGAGCTGCAGCAGGAACTGCACCTGAGCCATTCATGCTAACCATGTCATGAGCAATGCTGGTAAAGAGTATTGAAATAGTTACAGGCATATCCATAGAGGACAGCCACATTAAATTTGTAACAGTGGTATGAGAAACCAGTAAAAAAGTAACAATAAAGACCGTAGCCAGAAACATTAAAATATTCTTAAACATCTCAAATTATCCATATAAATTATTTGTTTATTATGAACTAAAAAAATTATTTATTAACATCATTTAGATCAAATCCAGCTAATAATTCTCTATTTTGTTTTTCTCTTTCTTCTAGTCTCTCTATATGAGCTTGTTCGATTTCAAGCTCTTCCAATACTTCACGAGTATCAGCTCCTAATACGGTAGCCTGAGTCTTAGGAAAAACATCCTGATTTCTGAAAGTAAATGGAGGTTTTGGCATCCTCATTGTTCCGGCTATAGGGTGCTCTACTTCAACCAAAGAACCTTGTTGAATAACTTGAGGATCTTTATGAATATCTTCTAGTTGATTTACAACTGAAGCAGGTACTCCAAGTTCATCCATAAGTGAAATAAGCTCATCAGTACTAAATTTTTCAGTTGTTTTGTTAATTTCTATTTTAAGTTCTGTCTTATTTTTTACCCTACTTGCTGC
>Ga0209830_10002454_pt1 | contig 14951 bp, 13 predicted proteins | sample ArcticOcean_MG_C_12_FD_187439 | JGI IMG/M metagenome (GOLD analysis project Ga0209830, IMG submission 187439) | Marine microbial communities from western Arctic Ocean - ArcticOcean_MG_CB8_130 (SPAdes) (version 2) | ecosystem: Environmental > Aquatic > Marine > Oceanic | place: Arctic Ocean...
AATACATAATCTTGTTACTGTTGTTATGCCTAAAATGATTATGGTAGGTAACATGCTTTTTAACTCTTTATCTAACAGAAAATAATCAAATTTTAATAGATTACTTTTGTAAAGTAGTAATAGGTATAATTAAAATTTTTTACATACTTGATAGAAACCCTCCATCAACGTAAATTATCTGTCCATTTATATAACTAGAAGCTTTTGAAGCCAACAAAACAGCTGTGCCAGATAATTCGCCTGGCTCTCCCCATCTACCTGCGGGTGTTCTTTCACAGACCCATTTATTAAATTTTTTGTCTTCAACTAAAGCTGTATTCATTTCTGTTTTAAACAGGCCTGGTCCTATTCCATTAACTTGAATATTGTATTGAGCCCATTCTATTGCCATAGCCTTAGTAAGCATTTTTAAACCTCCTTTGGCTGATACATATGGTGCAATAGATGGCCTTGTTACTTCGCTAGTTATTGAACAAATATTTATTATTTTCCCAGCTTTTTTTTTAATCATATCTGGAACAATTGCTTGCGATAAAATAAAAGGAGATGTTAAATTCGTTTTTAGGACATTATCCCAATCACTTATTTTTATTTCTGTTAATAATTCTCTACTTTGTATCCCTGCATTGTTTACTAAAATATCTATTGTACCAATTTCTTTTTTTATATTACTTATATTTTTATGAATATCGTCAATATTTGTTATATCAAAAGGGCGTTTATAGATCATAGATTCATTATGGTTAATTTTTTTAGAAGCTTTATCTAATGTTTCTTGATTTCTACCATTAATAATTATTGTTGCGCCTGAGTTAAATAGAGCTTTTGCAATACTTAATCCCAACCCTCTACTTGAACCGGTAATCAAAGCTATTTTTCCACTAAGATCAAACATTTATTATACCTCCTTATTCATTACTTTTTTCTTAATTCAATCATAAAAAAAAAATAAAAGAAAATATTTATAGATAAAAATGAAAAATCTAAATTGTTAAAATAATTAAACACTCTCAGAAATCATTATTTGAAATATTTCAAAGCTGATTTTTCTCTATCCAATATAGAATTAGGATCAATCCACTTTTCAAATTTCAATCATTTCAACAAGGACCGGCATCTAAATTCAAGGAAAACATATAAGGCTCAACGTGATGCTGCTCTTATTGAGTGGCAGAAACTCTGTACTGCATAATACCAGCATATTATTGCTATACTGAGACGAGTTTGCATTCGTCTGACAGCACCTTATTTTAAGTTTTATATACACTTCTGTTCAAATCAGTAGAAGGAGATAAGTTAAGTCATATCAAGATTTGTAAGAATGTCGCCAAGGGCATCTATGTGATGGTGCATAGATTGTCTTGCCCCGCTTGCATCTTTTTGTTTTAGGCAATCGACGAGCTTGCGGCGGTAATCTTGAGAGACAAGTTGATTATCTAGCTTTTTTGCATGTTTCCTGAAATTTTCGAATAATGGACCTCGTGTTTGTTCCCAAAGAAGCTCAGCTATTGCAGAATATACAGGGTTTTGAGTGGAGCTTGCAAGCCGCGTATGAAATATGCGGGGCCAGTCATTTTCTGTATCTTCAACTTTTGTATCTTTAAGAATCTCGCACAAAGCCTGTTCTAGTTTCTCTATATTTTCTGGTGTTGCAGTGGTTGCTGAGATTGCAGCGATTTCTCCCTCTACCGTTTTGCGTGCTGCTAATATATCGATTGGACCAACACCTATATCCAGACTTTGAGTTCCCCCAATATTTGTTGGCTGGGGAGTTTTTGATACCACGAATGTTCCAACGCCAACTCGGATTTGAATATATCCGGCGATTTCGAGCGCGAGGAAAGCTTCGCGAACGACGTTTCTACTGACTTGAAGTTTTTTGGCGAGCTCACGTTCCGGTGGCAACCTTTGACCCACAATCAGTTCGTTGGTGGTGATGAGTTCGGCAAGATGCTCTGCCACCTTTTGGTAAATTCGTTTTTGTTCAAAAGTTTTAAAGGGCGCGGACTGAGTTTCAACCATGATTTCAAATTTTCTTTTAATAAGTTGTTTTACATCTAATCGATTAACACTTGACAATCAACCATTTTACCGGCTTCATAACTCATCTAATGAATGGTCCTACCATTGGACCAGTGATTAAATTATTAACATATTTAAGGGAGGAAATATATAATGATTAAAAATTTTTCAAAATTATTACGACCTATAGCAATTGCTGCTGTTACTAGCTTTGCGCTAGTATCAGTATCACATGCTGATAAGTTCACTTTTCATGGTGCAAGCCAGTTTGATGAAAAGCATGCTTATACAAGACTTATGCGTAAATTTGAACAATTGACAAAACTCAACTACAGTGGTCCGCATGAAATTGAGTTTGTTATGCATTTGAATAGTGAACTTGGCCTCGAAAAAGATTATGTTGCTTATATGAATCAAGGCTTATCAGTTGATTATGCAGTTGTTGCACCTTCTCATATGTCAACTTTCTCTAAATTAGCTTCGGTACTTGATCCACCGATGCTTTATCGTGACGCAGGTCACTTGAGCAAAGTGTTGTCTAGTGATGTTATGCAGCCGGTTGTTGATGATATTTATAAACGAGCTGACATTAAATTACTAGGATATGGCGGAGGTGGTGTCCGTCATTTGATTGTTAATAAGGCTGTATCAAATATGGCTGAGATTAAAAATGTACCAATTCGTGTTATGGGTGCGCCTATTCAAACCAAATTATTTAATGCTTTTGGAATGACACCTAACGTTATTGCTTACTCTGAAGTTTATAATGCTATTCAAACAGGTGTTATTGATGCAGCAGAAAATGAAGCGGCTGGCATCAGACAGATGAAGTTCTATGAAGTTGGTCCTAATATTTCATTAACAGCTCATTCGATTACTGTTCGACCTTTGGCATTTAGTGGTAAAACACTTCGTAAACTTCCAAAAGATTTACAGGCTGCCATTATTCAAGCTGGTAAGGACGCAGGTACTTATGGAAGAGTTACTGAGCTTACAGAAGGATCGGGTATTATGGCTGAAATGGAGGCGCAAGGTAAGTTGAAAACAATTAACTTTACTGAACGTGATCAGCTGATTGCAGCAGCAACTCCTGTGCTGAAAGCATATTTCAAGGAGTTGGGTCAAAGTGGACTGTATGACGCAATTCAGGCAGTAAAATAATATATTAGTATTCACTGTTCTTTAAAATTAAAAGATTTCGATAACATTAGTGTTATCGAAATTCTTTTTTTTAATTTTTAAATATTAGGCGAGTAAAAATGAAAAAGATAATCGATATTTATTATTCATTTTTAAAAATTATACTTACATTTTTAATGGGACTTATTATAATTCCTGTAACAATGCAAATTTTTGCTCGTTATGTTGATTTTATTCCACGCTATATCTGGACTGAAGAATTATCTCGGTTCTGTTTCATCTGGATTATTCTTGTTGGTGCTATGATAGCTATGAGGAAAGACGAGCACTTTACAGTAGATTTACTACCATCCCCAAAAACTAACAAAGGGAAAGCTATTTCTTTGATGTTTGTAGATTCAATGACATTTTTAATGGCTATGATTTTCGTTATTTGGGGTTGGCCTTTAGTTAAATTCGGACTATTGCAGACTTCTGAAATGGCTGAAATGCCGATGGTATTTATCTATTTAGCTTGGCCTTTGACAGGTGTTACGTGGATTATTTTTCTATCAGAACGTGTTTTTGATCATATTAAATTATATAGGAGTGTCTCTTCATGACGCCTGTTGAAGTTGCTGGGATTATGTTCCCTTTATTTATTATTCTTGTTATTTTACGTATTCCAGTTGCTATTGCATTAGGTTTAGCTTGTGTTCCTATATTTTTAATTGAGGACAGACTGACACCTTTTTTATTAATGAATGAAATGTTCAAGTCATACAATTCTTTTCTGTTGCTTGCTGTGCCGTTCTTTCTTTTGGCTGCAAACATTATGAATGCTGCCGGTATAACTGATCGTTTGATACGTTTATCTAGAGCAATGGTTGGTCATTTACCGGGTGGATTAGGTCATGTAAACGTAGTTGTTAGTATGTTATTTGCTGGAATATCTGGATCATCTACAGCTGATGCAGCAGGTATTGGATCTTTACTTATCCCTCAGATGAAAAAACAGGGATATTCAAGTAGTTTTGCTGTCGCTATTACTGCTTGCTCGTCAGTAATGGGCGTTGTAATTCCTCCTAGTATTCTTATGGTTGTGTGGGGTGGATTGATGTCGGTATCAATAGGTGGCTTATTTTTGGCTGGTGTTGTCCCTGGTATTTTAATTGCTGGATCACAGATGATAGCTGTGTATATATTTGCCAAAATATATAATTACCCAACTTATACACGGTCATCATTGAAAGAGTTTTTTGTTGCAATTTTTCATGCTTTACCTCCTCTTATGACACCATTGATTATAGTAGGTGGAATTGTTGGTGGTTTTTTTACTCCAACCGAAGCTTCTGTAATAGCTGTTTTGTATTCGATTATGCTTGGTGGCTTGTTTTATAAAACAATAGGATTTGATAATTTACCTTCAATTCTTTATAATTCTGCTAAATTTGCGGCAATGTCTTTGTTTTGTATAGGTACTGCATCTGCATTCGGATGGTTGCTGGCTTATTTTAAGATCCCATTAGCGGTAGTCTCCTTTTTAGAACCCTATGGTGTAGGTCCTGTAAGTACAGGTTTGATTGTTGCAGGTTCTTTTTTGTTAATAGGTATGTTTATTGATGCCATTCCCGCGATAATTATACTGGGCACTGTATTATGGCCTTTAGCTGAAGTTTCTAATATGCATCCTATTCATTTTGCTATTATAGGAGTAATTTCTCTTGCATTTGGTTTAGTAACACCACCCTATGGTCTCTGCCTTCTGATTGCATGTAGGGTAGGTGATATTGAAGTTAAAAAGGCCTTACGTGATGTAGGTATTGTTTTATGTCCAATGTTTTTAGTTCTTTTAATAGTTATTTTCTTTCCTGAAATTATATTAGCGTTGCCAAAGCTGTTGATGGCAAAGTTTATATAATGAAAGATAATGAATAAAATTTAAAAATTATAATTATTTAGTAACTAAGGAGTTTTTTATAATGAATTTTAAGGTATTAAAATCAAAAATTGGTTTCGCTGCAGAGGTTTTTGGAATAGATGCAAGGCAAAATCTATCTCACGAGCACAAAATAGAGTTAACTAGGTTAATTAATGAATATGCTGTGATTATATTTAAAAATCAAAATATTAATGATGACGAACAAATAAAATTTTCAGAAAACTTTGGAACAATAGAGCCAGCTGGAACAAATACAGAACTTACAAAAATGAAAGATAGACGCTTATCATTAAAAATGAATGATGTGTCAAATCTAGATAAAAATAATAAACCTTTGGCGAAATCTAATCAGAATAGAATTTTTGGTTTAGGTAATAGGCTATGGCATACTGATGCTTCTTTTAAAAAAAAACCTGTGACTTTTTCAATCTTATCTGGAAGAAAAGTTTCTGCTAAGGGAGGAGAAACAGAGTTTTGTGATATGCGTTGTGGTTATAAGGCGCTTTCTAAGGAGATGAAAGATAAAGTAGAAAATTTAATTGGTGAACACTCACTTCAATATTCTAGAGGTAAATTAGGATTTGTTATGAAAGATGTTCTTACTCAAAAGGAATTAGAAAAGTTTAAACCAGTACTACAACCATTAGTTAGAAAAAACTCTGTAACAAATAGGCAATCACTTTATCTTTCAGCTCACTTAGGTTTAATAAAAGATTGGGAGCTTGCTGATTCAATACTATTTATTAATGACTTAATGGAAATATGTACTTGTTCAGATTACATTTATGCACATAAATGGGAAGAAAATGATCTTATTATATGGGATAACACTCAAGTTATGCATAGAGGTAGGTATTTTAATGATCAAAAAGAAGTTAGAGATGTTCGAAGAACTACTATAGCAGGAACTGAAATGTTAATAGATCAATAATATATTAGATAATATTTTCAATGTAATTGTTTGAGAATGGTTATTATACTTGAATAGTTTTAATTAAATAGGATGAAAAATTGATAATAAAATCTATAAAAACAAAAATAGTTTCAGTTCCATTTTCTGATCCGCCAAAGACAGGTTTTTTAACATTAGAAAAACTTGATCTATTGATAGTTCAAATTGAAACTAAAGACGGAATTATTGGTACAGGACACCTGCATCCTCTGGCGGGTGGTCTAAAAACGTTAGAGATGTGTGTAAACGAAATGTTAAAACCTTTATTAATTGGAGAGACAATTAAAGATATTGAAGCTTTGTGGACAAAAATGTGGAATGCGACATTCATACAGGGGCGAATGGGGATAACAGTTATGGCCATGTCAGCCTTAGATATTGCTTTATGGGACTGCTACGGAAGAACAAAAAAAATGCCTTTATGGAAAGTTTGGAGTGGGAAAAGTCAAGCACTCCCAGTTTATGGTTCCGGATGTTATAGAGGTTTAGGACATGATGGAATGATTGAAAAAGCTGAAAAGTATGTAAAACTTGGCTTTAAATCTATAAAGATGCAAGTAGCGCATTGCTTTACTAACGATGAGGATATAGCAAATGTTAGAGATATGCGTAAAGCATTAGGTGATAATATAGGAATAATGATAGACGTTAATCAGGGTTGGGGTGTGGAAGAGACTATAAAAGTCAGTAAAGCAATTGAAAAATATAATCCTGAATGGCTTGAAGAACCAGTTATGGCTGATGATTTTGAAGGCTATCAAGAAATATGTAAATCAATATCTATACCAGTAGTAACTGGTGAAAATAATTTTACACATAACGATTTACTTCCTTTTATGAAAAATAAAAAGATTTCAATTCTTCAGCCTGATATTATGAGGGGTGGATATACTAATTTAATATTCACATCTAATTTAGCGAACGAATATGGAATTAAAATTGCGCCGCATATGTTTCCTGAACTTTCTATTCATATTGTTGCTTCAATAAAAAACCCTTCATGGCTAGAATATATGGGTTGGTATGATCATCTTTGGCAGGAGCCATTACTTCCCGTTAATGGAACTTTAAAACCGTCAGATCGTCCAGGACATGGTATGGATTTTAAATCAGAGATTTGTTCATTTTAATTTGATCTTTATAAAACATTATTACCCTTAGATGATAAATCGATTTTTTATTTTTTTATTTAAATACAAACAATTTTTGGATTTTCCAAAAACTTTATATCTTATTTTTCCAATAAAAGAATAAACTAAATCTAGAATAGAATTAGGAATAAATAGAACCCATTTATAAAAAGACAGGGTTTTAAGATTTTGAATGATAAACTTTACAGCCTTACCTTTTACGTATGAATTACCATTGCTCAATACTACAAATGAATCCAATTTTTTGATATAAATAAGATCTATTGATTTTTTAGCTAATTTGCCTTGTAAAGGTGCAAATACAAATTGATTTTGAAGATCTTTTTTAATTAAAAATTGTATTGAATGATTACACAAAACACAATTATCATCATAAAATATTATATTTTTATAAGATTTAGAATACATAATTATTCCTTAATTAAATACGTCATTATTTTTTTCAATTTATTTGCTTATTAATTTTATTTTATTGAGTAGCTTTATTTCGTGAAATATAGCTACTACTGGTGATATTTAATAAGGAGGCAATTTTATCAGCAGTTGTTGAAACTAAATTAGTATTTAATTGAGTGTCGACATTAGATCTATTAAGCATATTTACTATGTCTTCAGTTGGCAAATTGCCAATGTCTCCTGTTTCTTGCGGCATTGCAATCCCTCCACCAATACCACAAATTGAACCTTCAATTGAAATAGCACCGGCATCTAAGGCTGAAAACATGTTAGTTGCCGCCATCCCTATACTATCATGTACATGAAAGCCACATTCGATATCTGACCATTTATCTCTAATAATATTAAAAACTTGATTAATAGTTGATGGATTTTCCATTCCAGTACTAGCGGCTAAATAAATACGTCGTATACCCTTATTATATAATCTCTCAACAACGGACAATATCTTATTATTAGGAATAACTCCTTCATAAGGACAAAAGAAGGCTACCCCCATAGCCATAACAAAGTTAATATTTGCTTTTTCACATAACTGCAGTGATTTTCCAGCAGAATCAATAGCATCGTCAAGTGTCATATTTTGGTTTTTTAACATATAAGTTTCACTAACAGTCAAAAGACCAAGAATTTCATCAACCATTCCGGTCTCAATAGCTCTAATAGTCCCTTTCAAGTTTGGGGCAAGTGCTCTATATGTGGTTCCAGTTCTTCTATTTATTCTTTCAAAAACTTTTTCAGCATCACTAAGCATTGGAACAATTTTAGGGTGCGCAAAGCTAGATACTTCAATAACTGGAAAATGCGCCTCTGAAAGCAAATTAATCATTTCAACTTTATCTTGTGTTGGAATCCATTTATTTAAAGATTGAAGACCATCTCTTGGTCCAACTTCTATAACTTTTACTTTGTTGGGAAACTTCAATGATTTAAATTCCTTATTGAGCTTTTTCTATTACATAGCCTTCTTTTTTTAGTTCTTCTTCGCTAAACCCTAACATTTTCACTAACACTTCAAAATTATGCTCCCCTAATTGTGGGCCTGCATGTCTTATTTTACCTGGGGTACGAGAAAATTTTCCAACTACATTTTGCATTTTTAAAGATCCTCCTAATTCATCATCATCTACGTCAATAATATTTTGACGTGATTTAAAATGTTCATCTTCAAAAATTTCTTTAATATTATTACAAACGGCAACAGGTGCTCCAAATTTATCAAACATATTAATTAAAGTTACTTGATCAAATTTTAAAATTGCTTTTTGAAGAGCATCATCTAACTCTTTAGCATTATCTATACGCAATCTATTATCAAGAAATCTCTCATCAAATATTAGGTTTTTGACGTCTAAAGCCTCACACATTCTCTCAAAGGTAGACTGCGCACTACCAGAAATTGAAACCCATTTATTATCACTGGTAAGATATGTGTTTCTTGGAGCTGTAAAAGGTAATCTACTTCCATTTCTTTCTTGAATAATACCTAATTGATCATAATCGACAACTTGAGGGCCAAGCAAAGTAAAAAGAGGTTCATAGATACCAAACTCTACAACTTGTCCTATACCACTTTTTTGATCTCTTTCATGTAAAGCAGTTAAAGCTAAAAAAGCTCCCATTAGTCCTGAAGTTCCATCAGCAAGGCCAAACCCTGGTAACAATGGAGATTGGTCAGCATAACCGTTAATATTAGCAAAGCCCGAGTATCCTTCAGCTAAAGTTCCAAAACCAGGCTTATGACTATTTGGACCTGTCTGTCCAAAACCAGTTATTCTAATCATTATTAATCCTGGATTAATTTTACTTAAAGTATCGTAACTAAGGCCCCATTTTTCTAGGGTTCCTTTTCGATAATTTTCAATAATTATATCTGCATCTTTTACTAATCTTTTAACAATTTCCACTCCAAATTTTATTCTTAAATCTGCTGTAATTGAACGTTTATTTCGATTTATTAACTTATACATTAAACCAATACCGTTCTTATTATTACCCCAATATCTAATTTCATCTCCTGAGTCAGGTTTTTCAACTTTAATAACGTCGGCTCCATAATCACCTAAAAACATTGATGAAACTGGTCCAGCAAGAAAATTTGAAATATCAATTACCTTGATACCTTTTAGTGCACCGGTCATTAATTTGGGGAGGGGGACATTATTCATTTTGAAAATCTATAAGAATTAAAATATCAAATTCTAAAACAAATTAAAAAATAGATCAATTATTTAACAAGATTAAAAATCAAACTCTAGGTGTTTACAAACTTTATTCAAGTTTTTCTTAAATATTTAAACAAAAGTACAAAAGTAGTTTATGTTAAGTGTTTTACAAGAAAATTATGAAGAAATATTAAGTTTTTTGTCTAATTCTTTAATAGAGACTAACTATAAAAAATGCTTGCTACTAGAGTATACATATTAAGAAGGACTACGTTGAAGGGAATCCAGAAAGTTTAGGGATCTTCATCTGAGAAACATTCAATACTGCAAGACAGATGCCTCAGGCAACAAGAAAGATTGAGAAAGTATGAATAGAGAGCCCTTATCAAGCTATACCTAGGTAAACACAAGCCAAAAGGTCAATGTCTTTTTAGTTGCACGTGTAAAAAAACCTGCCCCACAATGCATATGAGTAAATTTTCCACCTACAATTGGCCTTAAAAAACAAAATTTAAAACCTATCAATGATGATTCAAAAATTTTAGAAAAAATATTCTTTAAAATTTTAACATTTTGTAAGGCATTAAACATGAATATTTTTTTGTTGGAGAAGACTAGAGGAAAAGTCTTATAATCTTGATGATAATAATTATATTAAGAAAATAGGAAAGGAAATTATCCAATTTTACTAAAGTCCTCGAACCTTTTATAATAAAATAAAAGAAATAGTTTTGGCACAGTATAATCCAAAAATGAAACAAATTAATGTAATAGCTAATCTTAAGATCGAAAATACTATAATCATTTTCTAATTATAATTGCTCAATAGTATGAAACATACTTTTTGGATCATTAATCGTTGTTGATTTAGAAATAAAAGAGGCGGGTTGAATTTTTTTTGAAGAATCACGGCCAATCAACTTTATAGGAAGTATAACCTTTTCTCTATGATTGTTTTTTTCTAGAAGATTGTTTATTAGTGCCTTAACAGAACGTTGACCTAGAGATTTAGGATGAATGTCTATAGTTGTTAACTTAGGGAAAGCGACGCTACTCTCTAACGAATTATCAACGCCAACGATAGAAATATCCTCACCTATTTTTTTTCCAAATGTTCGCAAAGCATCATAAACTCCATGTGCAACAGTATCATTATAGCAAAATATAGCAGTAAAATCTAAGCAAGATTGAATAAGATGATTAGCCATTTTAATACCAAAATCTATAGTGGGTGGACCAGGTAAAACTAACTCTTTTTGTAAATCAAATCCCTGCGTTTCTAATGTTTCTCGAAAACCCAAAAGGCGTTGATTAGTTGAAAATAAATCTTCTGGTCCCCCAATCATAGACATTTTTCTATGACCTAAATCAAATAAATGTTTGCAAGCCAAAACACCACACTGATATTCATTTGTTCCAACATAATCAGCATTATTGTCTTGAATATCTCGAGCACATATTACATATGGTAAAGAACGATTTTGGATTAAATTAAAAGAATCTGAGGATGATCCTACTGCTGGACAAATAATAAATCCAGCAACTCCTGATCCAATCATTGACTCAATTAATTTACTCTGACGATTGATATCACCATGAGAGTTTGAAAGAATAGTTAAGTACCCGTTACTAAAAGCTTCTGACTCTAAAGCAGCAGATAATTCTGCAAAGAAGGGGTTGGAGAAATCATTCACAATAACCCCAAAAAGCTTAGATTTGCCTGATCTCATTTTTGAAGCGCCATGATCAGGAATAAAACCTAAAATATCTACTGCATGCTTAACCTTTTTTTTGGTATTTTCAGATATACGACCTTTTCCATTGAGAACCAAAGATACTGTTGATATCGAAACTTTAGCTTGCAAAGCCACTTCCTTAATACTAATTTTTTTCAACAATTTTGACAGCCATTATAATTAAATTTTATAAAGTAAAAACTAAAGTTAAGGAAATTTTATGTTTTATTAATAATACAGAAACTTTTTTATATATGTTTTACACAATACTCAACAAATAAAAATAATTTATTATTCATCTGTTAAGTATAATTATTAGTATTCGATTCAATCGAAAGAAATGGTTGTTTTTTATTATTCTAAAAACAATTAAAAAATAAATAATAGTCAAATTAGATATTATTAATTGAAAGAATAATGAAGAACAACTTTGTTTAGTTTTAATTGTTTTGGAATGATTAAAGAAATGTTTTCAGATGAGGTTTTTTGCTAATCTAATGTTAATTAAAAAGCATAATTAATATACATTAATTTTTAAATTCAGAATTATATTAATTTAGATTAATAAAATTAAGATATTAATCTAGATTTTATTGTAATAACTATAATTCTTCAAAATGTTTTAGGCTTTCAAGTGCTTTTCCTTGATACGAATCTTCAGCAAATGATCTTTCATTATCCCAAATACTTTTAGGCATTGGAAGGTCTTCAAAAACACTCTCATCAATAGGTGATATGGGATTTATATGTAATTTTTCTTCTAACATTAATTTAATTTGTCTACAGTGTTGTCCTGTATGCCAACCGGTTCGCTCTAATACTTCATGAAAAATGACTTTCCCATAATAAACCTTTGCGGGTTTAGAAAAATCTATCTTCACACCTTTAGATACCCACCATTCCTTAAATCTACATTGAATTTCAATACCATAATTTAAAAGGTCTTTTTTAGTTATAACTTCCTTTGGAAGAATTGATAAAAGAGCTTCGTATGTATAAGGTACATCACTCTCAATAAGATCAAGAAAAACTTCAGGAATATTGAATACGTGATAAACTAATTGTCTATAAGACCGAGGTCTTCCCGGAAGCAAAACATCTAACTTGTCATCAGGTATTTGTTTTAAGTAGCTACAAGTAGCTTCATTAATTTTTATTATTTTATTAAATATTATTTCTGGATCAAGTATTATATGATCTTTGTAGTTAAAGCCTACCACTTTAGCAACATCCCTAAAGACTGCGCCGTTTGCCCATTGATTGCCCTTTATAACAATTGGTACCATTCGAAGACCAAATTTTTGTAAATCTTTGAAGCCATCAGGATTTTCTAATATATTAATAGATTCAAATTGAACTTTATTTGCGATAAGAAATTCTTTTGTTTTCAGGCAACTAGAACATCCTGGCTGCCAATAGACTTTTACTATATTTTTCATTTATTATACTCCTAAATACAAGTGACTGCAACTATACTAGTAGAACGTTTTATCATTAAACATTTGATTATATGCAAAAGCAATTCATATTTTTTGATTAAATAACGAAAAATTTAATTAAAATTAAAAAATAAAAAACTTGATTTGTTAAGTAAATTTGGGTTTTAATAAATTATAGGTGAAACGTTTTATCTTGTTATTTTAGTAATTTGAATAAATATTATTAAATTTTATGGAGGTTAAAAATGCTGATTTTATCAAAAAATACATTAAAAATGTTTTTCATAACATTTTTTTTATCGCTGTTTTCATTCGCTTCTATTGCAAAAGATACTGTAAATATACTAGGTATTTATCCTTTTAGTGGTCCTTATGCTGATTCAGGTGAATTACAAGCTAAAGGTGCGTTAGTTGCGCTGGAAGAAGTTGGTTATAAAATCAATGGTAAGAAAATTAAATATATAACTCGTGATAGTGAAACTAAGGCAAGTGTTGCAGCTAGAAGAGTTCAAGAAGCAATTGATTCAGAAAAAATAGACTTTGTCGTTGGGCCTTGGTCCTCTGGTGTCGCCTTAGCAATTACTGAAGTTGCAAAGAAAAATAAAGTTATGTATTACTTTTCTGGTGGCACTGAAGATATTTCAGGAAAAAAATGCCACAAATACGCATTTATGTGGGCTGCAAACGCTTGGACAGCGATGGATGCTAATCTAAAAATTTTTAAAAAAGCACATCCTAATGCAAAAAAAATATATTTATTTGTAGTTGATTATGCATTTGGTTGGACACTTCAAAAATACGTTGAAAATCTAGCAGGAAAATATGGCTTAGAAGTTGTTGGTGTTGACAGGCATCCTTTAGGTCATCGTGAGTATTCTACTTTTATTACAAAAGCAATGTCTAAAAAACCAGATGCTATTTATATGATTAACTTTGGTTTAGATGCAATATCTGCAGTGAGGCAAATGCATAATTTTGGATTTACTCCAAAAAAACCTGTTGTTATGTCATGGTCTTCAGGTATGGAAGAGCTTATTCAACTTGATCCTGCAATGAGATCTAATCTTATCGTAGGCACTAATTATTACTCATCTATAGATACTCCTGAAAATAAAGCATTTGTTAAAGCTTATAAAAAGAAAACAAATGGAATTCCTCCTGGATATGCTCCTGGAGCAGGGTATGGTTTAATGAAAATGGTACTTTTAGGTATGAAAAAATCTGGAAGTACTGATCCAAAGGAAGTTATTAAAACACTTGAAGGCATGAAAGGTAAAGCCTTCTTTGGAGATTTTGAAATTAATCCTAATAACCATCAAACTATAAGACCTTTTTTCGTACTGAAAACTAAACCAGAATCTGAAATGAAAAACAAATATGATTTTGCAGATATTGTGGCTGTTTCTTCAACAGAGCAACCTAAAAATATGAATATGTGTAAAAATATTGGAAATTTCTAAAAAAAAATAATGGAGAAAGCTAAATCTTTCTCCATTAAAATTAAAGGATCATTTCATGACTTTTTTAATAATATCTCAAATTTTAAATGGATTAGGTTTGGGTATGTTATATGCTTTAGTTGGTGTTGGATTAACTTTAATTTTGGGTGTTTTAAATATTCCTAATTTCGCCCATGGTGTTTTGTATGCTTTAGGTGCTTATTTCGCTTATACGATTGCATCGCTAACAGGTTCTTTTTATATTGCCATTTTAATAGCACCTCTATTGGTTGTATTAGTTGGCTTTTTACTTGAAAGTAAAGGTGTAAGACGTTTATATTCAGCTCATCACGACTATCAATTATTATTCTTATTTGCTTGTGCTTTAATAATTCAAGAAATTATTATTATAATATGGGGTACAGTAGGATTTTCTTTGTTACCTCCTCCAAATCTATCTGGAGCCATTGACTTTGGGATTATTATTTATCCTAAATATCGACTTGCTTTAATTGCCTTTACTATTTTCA
>Ga0209830_10002459_pt1 | contig 14938 bp, 14 predicted proteins | sample ArcticOcean_MG_C_12_FD_187439 | JGI IMG/M metagenome (GOLD analysis project Ga0209830, IMG submission 187439) | Marine microbial communities from western Arctic Ocean - ArcticOcean_MG_CB8_130 (SPAdes) (version 2) | ecosystem: Environmental > Aquatic > Marine > Oceanic | place: Arctic Ocean...
AAACCGTATACCAAACCGTATACTATTGATGATTTTGATACAGTAAGTCCCTTGTAAATTATTGATTTTAAAGGGAAATAACTAATTGAATATGGCGGAAGAGGTGAGATTCGAACTCACGGTGGGTATGAACCCACGTCGGTTTTCAAGACCGGTGCATTAAACCGCTCTGCCACTCTTCCGAAGTGTGAGATTTTATCATATTGAAGAATTTACTAGAAGTATTTATTCAGAAAATAATGTATCTTCGAAACCAAAAAATCTTAAATCATTTATTCTTAATGGATAAAGTATACCAACTAAATGATCACATTCATGCTGAACAACCCTTGCATGAAATCCATCAACATCTCTATCAATTAGTTTACCAAATTGATCAAAACCTTTGTAATTGATCTTTTTGAATCTAGGAACCAAGCCTCTCATACCTGGCACAGATAAACAGCCCTCCCAACCATCTTCCATTTCTTCAGTTAGTGGCGTAATCGTAGGATTTATTAAAATAGTAAAAGGAACATGCTCCGCTTCCTCATACCTATCATTATCTTCAACACCAAATATTACTAACTGAATTCCCTCGCCTATTTGAGGCGCAGCAAGTCCAGCACCACTAGCGTCATCCATAGTATCAATCATATCTTCGATTAGCTTATGTAAGTCAGGATTATCGAATTCACCTACCGGTTCGGATTGTTCCAACAATAAAGGGTGTCCCATTTTTATTATTTCTCTAATCGCCATAAGACTCTATAACCCCTTTGATTAAATCAGCTATATTAAAAGCCATTTTTTTTGAATTTGAATTAATTTCTTCATGAGAAATTCCATTTTTATTCAAACCCCTCCCGGCCGCATGATTAGCAACTGGGCAAATTATCGCATAATTTAAATTCATCTCTCGTGCTAAAGACGTTTCTGGCATACCAGTCATACCAACTACACTTACTCCATCATTTTCATAGCGATTAATTTCAGCCGCCGACTCAAGACGAGGCCCCTGAACGCAACCATAAACTGCTTCTGAATGACTTTTAAATTTTAGTTGATTTGATATATGAATAAATTTATCTAGAAGTAAGCTATTAAATGGATTGGTGAAGTCGATATGTTTAATGGGTTGCTTAACTCCATCAAAAAAAGTACTCTCCCTAGAATACGTATAATCGATGATTTGATTAGGAAATACAAAGTCTCCAGGCATAAAATCTAACTGGATCGAACCTACAGTATTAATACCAATAAGGTTTTTTACTCCAATTTCATTCAAGGCCCATATATTTGCTTGATAGTTAATTAAGTGAGGTGGAATAGAATGGCTGCTTCCATGGCGTGCTAAAAAAACAACTTTATGCTTTCCTAGCAAACCAAATGACAGAGCCTCTGAAGTATCTCCATAAGGAGTTTTAATAATTTCTTTTTTTTCAATAACTAGGCCATTAATTTTACCTAACCCTGTTCCACCTATAACACCAAACATATTTTTTTTCCATGATATAAAATTATTTAACAACTATGGCATACTTTATTTATGAAACATTATATTACCTTGGAAGCAGGAAAAGAAAGCAAAAAACACTATGAAAACTTTCCTGTAGCAACTTTTTTATATCCACGAAAAATTCGCGATGCTGCAACTATACTCTACCAGTTTGCTCGGACTGTCGATGATATAGCTGATGAAGGGAGTTTATCAGATGAAAAAAGATTAAAAAAAATAGAAATCTACCAACATAATTTAAATTTACTTAAAAAGAATAATGAAAATGTTTCCCCATTGTTTATTGATATTTATAAAGTGATGAACCAATACTCTATTTCGACTTCATTGCTTCAAAAATTTCTTGACGCTTTCAAACAAGATGTAACAAAGAAGCGTTACAAAGACTTTGACGAAATTATTAATTATACTAATAAAGCTGCTGCGCCAGCAGGAGAAATGATACTTGCTCTATTCAATAAAAATACTAAAGAAAATATTAAATACTCTAATTCTATTTGTCATGCTCTTGCTCTAATTGGAATGAGTCAAGATATTCATGAAGATATATTAAAAGATAGGTTGTACATTCCCATGAGCCAGATGAAAAAATATAACCTTGAAATAGCTGATATCCATAATAAAAAATTTAATAAAAATTGGAAAAAATTTAAAAAATCTTGGATTAAGCTCATAAAAAAAAGCCTCTTAAATGGCTTACCTTTACTTAAAAATACCAAAGGTAGGCTAAATCTGCAAATTAAAATTATGATCGGTGCTGCAAAGATATTAACAACAAGAATGAATAATGATAATTGTAATTTATTCACTAAACCACCTAAGTTATCTAAGATAGATTGGTTACTTCTATTTTTTAAATGTATTATTTCAAAATGACCCCGCAAGAATACTGTTGGAAAAAAACCAAAGAAAGTCGCTCAAGCTTTCTTTTTGCTTTTATATTTCTTAATAAAAATAAAAGAAATGCACTTACTGCACTTTATGCATTTTGTCGGGAAGTAGATGACATAGTTGATGAAAATAATGAATATGAGATTGGTAAGAGTAAGTTAGATTGGTGGCGGTCTGAAATTGAACGTCTATTCAATAACAAGCCAAAACATCCGGTGACTAAGGCACTAGAATCTTATATCCCTAAATACGGCCTTGATAAATCTTACTTTACTGAAATAATAGATGGTATGGAGATGGATCTAAATTTTGACCGTTATGAAAACTTCAAACAATTGCAGCTCTACTGTTACAGAGTTGCTTCCACCGTTGGCGTATTATCTGCAAAAATATTTGGTTACACCGATAGTGAAACTTTAAAGTATGCCCACAGTTTAGGTATTGCGTTACAGCTAACAAATATTATAAGGGATATAGGTGAAGATTCTAAAAGGGGTCGTATCTATATCCCACAAGACGACCTTAAAAAATTTAACATTACTGAAGCAGAAATTCTTAACAATACTCAAGGTGAAAAAATAAAAAATTTAGTTGAAAATCAAACTCAACGAGCACGACATTTTTATAAGCTAGCAATTGATAATTTACCTAATGCAGATAAGGTTGACCAGAAGCCTGGCTTGATGATGGGGAATATTTACTTTGTACTACTAACTAAGATAGTTAAGAATAATCCAGAAAATCTACTCAACCAAAGGGTAGGTTTATCAAGCTTCAGGAAATTTTTAATCGCCCTACTCACCTTTTTCAATTATCAATGGATTTCATAGAGGGCATATTACTTGCAATCACTAATTTTATTTTCCAATAAGACTTAGTGCTTGATGAAGCGTCTCTACTGGTAAAATTTCAATTCCACTAATATTTTGTTTGGCTTGATTTGCTTTTGGAATAATTGCTCTTGTGAATCCTAATTTTGCTGCCTCTTTGAGCCTTTCTTGGCCTCGCTGAACAGGTCTCACTTCTCCTGCTAAACCTATTTCACCGAATATTACTGTTTTTGGATCTAAGGGCTGGTCTTTAAAGGATGAAACAATGGCACATAATATTGCTAAATCTACACCTGGTTCGGTTATCTTTACACCACCAACAGCATTTACAAATACATCTTGGTCATAACAAGCTACTCCAGCATGCCTATTAAGAGATGCTAATAACATTGCTAACCGATTTTGATCTAATCCGACCGAGAGTCGCTTAGGGGAGTTTCCATGAGCGCCATCAACTAAAGCTTGAATTTCTATTAACATCGGCCTTGATCCCTCTTGGATACATGTAATACAAGAGCCGTTAACTTGATTGTGATGGTGTGATAAGAAAAGTGCTGAAGGATTAGTTACCTCCTTAAGGCCTTTTTCTGTCATTGCAAAAACACCTAATTCATTTACTGCACCATATCTATTTTTAAATGCCCGAATCATTCTGAAACTTGAGCTAGGATCTCCCTCAAAATAAAGAACTGTGTCAACAATGTGCTCCAATACTCTTGGACCCGCCAAAGTACCCTCTTTTGTAACATGCCCAACTAAAATAATCGTAATACTATGCTGCTTGGCTATTCTTGTTAGCTGAGCTGAGCATTCTCTAACTTGAGTTACGGACCCAGGTGCTGATGTTATCTCTTCTGAATAAATTGTCTGAATCGAGTCGATTACCACTACATTAGGCTTATATTTCTCAATAGTGGTGACTATTTTTTCTAAGTTAATCTCAGATAAAATTGAAATATCAGAAACCTCAAGCTCAAGTCGCTTAGCTCTCATTGCAATTTGTTGGGATGATTCCTCACCACTAATGTAAAGGACTTCACAAGGCTCATTTGGGTCTTGTGTTATTTTTGACAAAGCTTGAATTAATATCGTAGATTTACCAATTCCAGGATCACCTCCAAGCAAAATAACTCCTCCAGGAACAAACCCACCACCTAAAACACGATCAAACTCTGATATTTTGGTTTGTCTTTTTAAGACATCTATTGTCTCCACTTGATCTAATTTTGTTAATTCATTAGATTTTGTTAGAGCAGCATATCTTGACGTACCTTTGCTTTCAACCAAGCTTTCAACTAGCGTGTTCCAACCAAAACAATGCAGGCATTGGCCTTGCCATTTAGTCGATTGTCCACCACACTCCGTGCATTGATAAGCAACTTTACTTTTAGGCATTAATACTCCATAAGGGGACTCTTTTTGAGGCGGAAACAGCACAAATTAATTCATACCCAACAGTCCCAGAAAATTTAGCAACTGAATCTGCAGTAACTTGCTCGCCCCATAATTCAACTTTTGAGCCAATATTAGCGTCAATTATTTGCGATATGTCTACATAAAGCATATCCATTGAAACACGACCTATTAAGTTTGAAATTTGACCATCAATGGCAACAGGGGTACCTTTTCGGGCATGCCTTGGATAACCATCTGCATAACCACATGCCACAATTCCAATCCTCATGTCTTTGTCAGATTTAAAGTCTAGTCCGTAACCAACTGAATCCCCGGCTTTTATTTCTTGAACTGCAATAATTTCAGATGTTAAAGACATAGCTGGTGTTAAACCTAGGTCTTTTGAGCTTTTATCTTCAAATGGTGAAAGGCCATAAATCATAATGCCTGGCCTTACCCAATCTAGTCTAGTTTCAGGGTACCTAATAATAGCTGCTGAATTTGCTACTGATGCTAGATAATTATAATTATCTGAAATCAAGTTAAATGCTCTAAGTTGTTTTTCTACACCTGTTTCTTCATCAGCAGTAGAAAAATGAGTCATTAAAACTATTTCTGCAATATAAGGATTACTACCTAATGATTCAAGAAGATAACTTATCTCGGCTGGCATAAAACCCAATCTATTCATACCTGTATTAATTTTTAAATGGATATTAATTGGATAATTTGGCTTCACTTCTTCAATTAAATCAATTTGTCTTTGATTATGAATAGTGACATTAACGCCAAATTTAGAAGCAAGCTTAACTTCGCTCTTATCAAAAAAACCTTCCAGTAGTAAGACGGTATGATTCGGAAAATTTTCTTTTAGTATAGCTGCTTCATCAATTGATAAAACTGCAAAGCCATCTGCTGTATTTAATGTTTTAGCAACATCTAATAAGCTATGTCCATATGCATTTGCCTTAAGAACTGCCATTACTTTACTTTTGCTCGCCATTCCTTTTACACAATCAAGATTGTTCAATAAGGCTTGGTGGTTTATCGTCGCTTTAAGTGGTCGCATTTAATTTAATAACCTGACTCATATCCAGGATTAGCATAATTTTCAAACCGCGTGAATTCACCAACAAAAGTTAGCTTTACTGTTCCAATTGGGCCACTTCTTTGTTTTGCTAAGATTATTTCAGCGATTCCCTTATCAGGAGAGTCTGGATTATAAACTTCATCACGGTATATAAACATAATAACATCTGCATCTTGCTCAATAGCTCCAGATTCTCTTAGATCAGACATTTGTGGTCTTTTATCAGGTCGACTATCTACATTTCTGTTCAGTTGGGATAATGCTACAACTGGCACATTTAGCTCCTTAGCGAGTGACTTTAATGATCTAGAAATTTCAGATATTTCTGTGGCTCTATTTTCACCTTGTTGCCCACCTAAGGCAGACATAAGTTGAATATAGTCAACAACTATTAATCCCAAACCCCCTTCAGTAGATCGATGAAGCCTTCTAGCCCTAGCTCTAAGCTCATAAGAGTTAAGTGCCGAACCTTCATCAATGAAAAGTGGCGCCTCATTTAGTCTACCAAGGCCATCAGCAATTTTTGCCCAATCATCTTCATCCATTTTCCCAGTCCGCATTTTTTGCTGGTTTACTTTGGAAACCGCTCCAAGGAGTCTTGTTACTATTTGTTCCGATCCCATTTCCATTGAGAATATAGCTACTGCTTTATTTTGATCTACCCCACAGGCCTCAGCAATGTTCATCGCTAAGGCTGTTTTACCCATTGAAGGTCTTCCAGCAACAATGACTAACTCACCACCATGAAGACCAGTAGTTAAATTGTCTAGGTCAGTAAAACCCGTGGATAAACCAGTTACTGTTCCAGGATTTTGTCCTCTTTCCTCTAGATCTCTTACAACTTGAGCTATGACAGCTTGGAAATCTTTATACCCTAACCTGTTACTTTCAGACTCAGCAATGGCAAATAATTTAGCCTCCATTTCATCTAGTAATTGCTGTGCATCTTTTCCTTTTGGCAAAAAAGCACCTTCAACAATGTCAGAGCCAACCGTAATTAAATTACGTAAAATAGAGTTATCACGAATAATTTTTGCATAGCCTCGAATATTAGCAACAGAAGGCATATTTTCAGCAAGGCTTCCAAGGTAAGCTATCCCACCAGTTGAGGCTAATTCAGAATTTTTTTCTAAGGATTCAGCAACAGTGATTACATCAGCTGGGTTACTTATATTGACAAGATTAGTTATATGAATAAATATTAACCGATGATCTTGTCTATAAAAATCTTTCGAAGAAATTTTATCAGCGACTTGATCTAGCGCGGTGTTATCAATCAATAAGCCGCCTAATAAAGATTGCTCAGCCTCTATAGAGTGAGGTGGTAATTTTAAATTCTTAATTTGATCATCAGCCATCTTATTATTATAACCAATAAAAAAAAAGCTGCCCTATTGGCAGCTTAAAAAATTAATAAAAATATTTTACTCTTCACCAATTACGGTTACTTTTATCTCAATACTAACTTCCTGGTGGAGTGTTAAAGTAACAATATGCTCTCCAGTATTCTTTAGAGGCCCATCGGGCATTCTAATTTCTGACTTTACAACCTCATGACCAGCATTCTTTATTGCATCAGTGATATCGATATTTGTTACAGACCCAAAAAGCTTTCCATCCACACCTGATTTCTGTTTGATTTCAAGAGTAAAGCCATCAAGATCTTTGGCTCTCTTCTGAGCTAGTTTTAATAGTGCAGCTTGTTGTTTTTCAATTTCTGCCCTTTTACTTTCGAATTCAGCTTTATTCGATTCAGTAGCTCTTTTAGCCTTTCCTTGTGGGATTAAGAAATTTCTTCCATAACCATCTTTAACATTTACAATATCACCTAACTCACCAAGGTTTATTATCTTTTCTAATAATATTAATTCCATAAAAAACTCCCTAGTGTTTATCAGTAAATGGTAAAAGTGCTAAAAATCTTGCACGTTTTACAGCTGTTGATAATTGTCTTTGATATTTAGACTTGGTACCAGTTATTCTTGCTGGTATCAATTTACCATTCTCAGTAATAAAATCTTTCAACAAAGATACATCTTTATAGTCAACCTCACTAATTCCCTCTGCAGAAAATCTACAATACCGTCTTCTTTTATACATTTCTCTTGCCATCTTTATGCTCCCTCTTTATCTTTTGCAGGTTTTTCAACAGTTTCTTTTTTTGTCTTGTCCTCAACTTTGCTATCACCTATCAAAGACTTTGACTTTTCTTCTCTCATCATTGGTGATTGAGCACTTACAGATGTTTTTGTAGCAAACACAAGGTGACGGATAATTGCATCGTTAAACTTAAAAGTGTGCTCAAGCTCAGCTAGAGTTTCCAATGCACATTCGATGTTCATTAAAACGTAATGTGCTTTATGAATTTTTTGTATTGGATATGCTAACTGAAGTCTTCCCCAGTCTTCTAAGCGATGGATTAAGCCTTTTTTAGATTTGATTAATGCTTGATATTTTTCGATCATCGCTGGAACTTGTTCACTTTGATCGGGATGTACAATAAATACTAGTTCATAATTTCGCATAAAATTCCCTATGGTTATAGCCTCCAACTTTATTGTTGTGAAGCAAGGATTTAAAGAATATGTATTATATTGTTTTTTGTAATAAAATCAATGACATTAAAAAATTAAATCTTATCTTTAATGTTTGCGCCATATATTTGTTCTTTTAGATATTTAACCTGATCTCTTATGCTTGCAGCCTTCTCAAATTCTAAATTCCTAGCAGAAGTTTGCATAGCTTTTTCTAACTTTGTAATTTCTTTAATCATCTCAGGCTCAGTTAAATCTTCATACTTTCTATTTTCTTTTTTTAAGGCCCGCTCTTTTTTATGTTCTTCAACGTCCTCAAGAGTTTCAATGATGTCTTTAACTTTTTTAATGATACCGACAGGTGTAATATTATTATCTAAATTAAATTTTATTTGTTTTTTCCTTCTTCTTTGTGTTTCATCAATTGCAGCCTGCATACTTTTAGTCATTTTATTTGCATAAAAAATTACACTCCCATTCAAATTTCTTGCAGCTCTTCCAGAAGTTTGAATTAAAGAGCGAGTTGACCTTAAAAAACCTTCTTTATCAGCATCTAAAACAGCAACAAGTGATACCTCTGGGATATCTAAACCCTCACGAAGTAAATTGATACCAACTACCACATCAAATTTACCTAGTCGGAGATCGCGAATAATTTCTACCCGCTCAACTGTATCAATTTCGGAATGAAGGTATCTCACCTTTACTGAATGCTCAGTAAGGTAATCTGTTAAATCTTCAGACATACGTTTAGTTAAAGTAGTTACCAGAGTTCTTTCTTTGAGTTCAACTCTTTTCCTTATCTCACTCAACAAGTCGTCTACCTGACTATCAGCAGGTTTAATAACAATTTCTGGATCAATTAGTCCAGTTGGTCTAGCTACTTGCTCAACGACAATCTTTGAATGAGTTTCCTCATAATCTGCTGGAGTTGCGCTTACAAAAATACATTGGCGCATAATTGCTTCAAACTCTTCGAACCTTAATGGTCTATTATCATGTGCAGAGGGTAAACGAAAACCGTAATTCACTAAATTCTCCTTCCTCGCTCTATCCCCCTTCGACATACCTCCTATTTGAGGAATTGTCACGTGACTCTCATCAATAATCATAATTGAATTATCAGGAAGGTAGTCTAGTAATGTAGGTGCAGGATCTCCTGCTTTCCGTCCTGATAAATGCCGTGAATAATTTTCTATGCCCTTACAAAAACCAATCTCATTAAGCATCTCAATATCAAACTTCGTTCTTTGCTCAATTCTTTGAGCCTCAACAAGCTTACCTTGATCTATAAATTCTTTAGTGCGTTCAGCTAACTCAATCTTAATTTTTTCAATCGCTTTTAACGTTGTATCTCTCGGAGTAACGTAATGACTTGATGGGTAAACAGTAAAACGTTTTGCTTTTTCAAATAATTGCCCAGTTAGTGGATCAAATGCAGTAATTGACTCAATAACATCGTCAAATAGACTTATACGTACAGCTGTTTCTGAATTTTCAGCGGGGAAGATATCAATAACATCCCCACGAACTCTAAAACAACCTCGAGAAAAATCGAAATCATTTCTCGTATATTGCATTGAAACTAAACGTAAAATTATATTTCGTTGGAGCAGCTTCTCACCAACCTGAATATATAAAACCATTCCTTGATAATCCACAGGATCACCAATGCCATAAATAGCTGAAACTGTAGCAACAACTATTGAGTCATCTCTTTCCAGTAATGCCTTAGTGGCAGAAAGTCGCATTTGTTCAATATGGTCATTAATACTCGAATCTTTCTCAATGAAGACATCACGGCCAGGCACATATGCTTCTGGTTGATAATAATCATAATAAGAAACAAAATACTCTACTGCGTTGTTTGGGAAGAATTCTCGGAATTCAGAATAAAGTTGAGCCGCAAGTGTTTTATTTGGCGCCATCACAATGGCGGGCCTTCCTGTTTTGGCTATAACATTTGCAATAGTAAAGGTTTTCCCGGAACCAGTAACACCAAGAAGCGTTTGAAATTTTTCATCTGACTCAATACCTTGAACTAACTGCTTTATTGCTTTAGGTTGATCGCCGGCGGGTTTAAATGGTTGGTGCAACTCAAATGAGCTATTGGGGTAATTTTGCTTCACGGTTTACCTTCAGAAAATATTTTATTTTAACAGTTTGAGAACTTTAATAGATACAATTAGTCGAGAATACATAACTTTAATTAAATTCTATAGGACCAATATGAAATATTCTTTTGCTTTACTTATACTTCTGATTCACACTTCTTTTGTTAATGCCTACGATCAAGCTGCCTTAATGAAAGCATTTGGCTCAATAGTTATGGTCAGAGGTTATACAGCAAGCGGAAGTCTAGCATATGGATCTGGGGTTATAGTTGGAAAAGGAGAAGTAATAACTAATTGTCATGTTTTAAGAAACACAAAAGCTCCATGGGTTTCTCAAGGGGAAGAAAGCTACCCAATTACTGATGTCCGGGTTGATGCATGGCGTGATTTATGTTTACTTAATCTCCATAACTTAAATCGTGATTCAGTATCAATTGGTAGTAGTAAAAATTTAGTGAAGGGGCAATCTTTAATGGCAATAGGACACTCTAGCGGATTACCAGTGCCTTTAACCACTGGTGGTGTTGTTGTTTCTACCTATGATTATGACGAAGGTAAAATTATACTAAGTTCAGCAAAATTTCGCTTAGGTGCAAGCGGAAGTGGATTATTTGATATGAATGGTAACTTAATTGGAATTAATACATTTAAGCCGACTGGTTATGGCGCTTATTATGCAATGCCCATTGACTGGTTAAGTAGTCTAAGAAAAAAAGAAAAACAACAGAAATTTTTAATCAAAGGTAAAGCTTTGTGGGAAGAAGATGAAAATAAAAAACCATATTTTCTAAGGATTGCAATCCCAAAAATAAAAGAAAATTGGAATGTTTTATTGAAGATAACTAAAGAATGGGTAATAAAAGAAAACCAGAATTCAGAAGCATGGTATGAGTATGGCTTTGTAAATGAAAATTTATTGAATACAGAAGTTGCCTTATCTGCATATAAAAAATCAATTGATCTAGATACTAATAATTCTGACTCTTTATTTCGATCCGCCCTTCTTCATAATAGAAATGGGAATCTAAGTAAAGCAAAAGAAATTCAAAAAGATTTATTAGTGATTGATGAAGTCAGAGGGATTGAGTTAGAGCAGTTATTTTAAAGCAAGGTAAATAAAAAATTTCTTATATTTGTAAAAATTTATTTGTACTTGGTGAGTTTTTAAGTAAAATTACTTATTACTTTTTTACTAGATTATGGAATAAATTTTGTCTAATATAACTTTATCAGAATGTGTCAGTCGTATAAAAGAATCCCCAACCCTTGCTATCACTGCCAAAGCAGCAAAGCTTAAAGCTGAGGGTAAAGATATTATTGGCCTGGCTGCTGGTGAACCTGATTTCGATACTCCAGACTTTATAAAAGAAGCGGCCATAAAAGCTATTAATGATGGCCTAACAAAATATACACCTGTCTCAGGTCTTCCCTCACTAAAAAAAGCAGTAGTTAAAAAATTAAAACGTGATAATGGTCTTGAGTATGCAATAAATGAAGTAATTGTTGGTGCAGGTGGAAAGCAATGTATTTTCAATCTTTTTCTAGCGTTATTAAATCCAGGTGATGAAGTAATTATTCCAACGCCATATTGGGTCTCATATACTGATATTGTAGAGTTAACTGGTGCATCACCAGTCTTAATTCATTGCGGAATTGAACAGTCCTTTAAGGTGACTCCCGACCAACTGGAACAATCAATTAATAAGAAAACTAAACTAGTTGTTCTTAATTCACCATCGAATCCAACCGGCTCAACTTATTCAAAAACTGAACTTAAGGCATTAGCTGATATATTAATAAATTATCCAGATATCATATTAATGACCGATGATATTTATGAGCATATACGGCTTGATGACCATCCTTTCTTCAATATAGTCATGGTAGAGCCAAGATTACAAGACCGTTGCATTATTATTAATGGAGTATCTAAAGCTTACTCAATGACAGGGTGGAGAATTGGTTTTGCTGCAGGACCAAAAAAAATTATTTCAGCTATGACTATTTTGCAGTCGCAGTCAACATCAAATCCTACTTCAATTTCACAAGCTGCTGCAGAAGCTGCATTATTAGGTGATCAATCATGTATAACCCCTATGCTTGATGCATTCAAGGAAAGACATGATTTTGTTGTAAATGCATTTAATAGTATTGAAGGGATTAACTGTATAAAAGCACAAGGTGCCTTTTACTCATTTCCTTATGCAAAGAAAGCAATCAATAAGCTTCATAAATTAGGAAAAATTAAAATTGCTAATGACATAGCTTTTTGTGATTATTTACTAGACATTAAAGGTGTAGCAGTTGTCCCTGGATCTGCTTTTGGAGCAGAAGGTTACTTTAGAATATCTTTTGCTACATCAATGGATAATTTAAAAGAAGCATTACTAAGAATTAAAGAAGCGGTAGAAGGCTAGAATCTTAATACATTCTTGTGCTAAAATGCTGGCTTTCTTAGATATTCCCCAATAGCTCAGTTGGTAGAGCAATGGACTGTTAATCCATGTGTCCCTGGTTCGAGCCCAGGTTGGGGAGCCATATACAAAGGGCTCCAATTGGAGCCCTTTTTTTTATATATAATATAAATTATTATTTTTGCCGATTTATCTCATAAAGACATATACCCGAAGCAACGCTAACGTTTAAGCTTTCAACTTTCCCCAGCATTGGAATAGAAAAAATGTCATCACATAAGTCCTTAGTGAGGCGCCTCATACCTTTGCCTTCAGAGCCCATAATAAGAGCTATTGATCCGTTAAAATTAATCTGATTAAGTGATTTATCTGATGTATCGTCTGTGCCGTATATAAAAATACCGTTGTCCTTCAAATACCTTATTGTTCTTGCAATATTTGTTACAACAACAAATGGGACCGACTCAGCTCCACCAGATGCAACTTTCCTAACGGTAGCATTTAATCCAACAGCATTATCTTTTGGGCAAACTATTGCGCTCACACCCATTGCGTCTGCAACTCTAAAACATGCTCCTAGATTATGAGGGTCTTCGATCCCATCTAGAATTAGAAGTAGTAATGGGCCTGATTTATCAACCTCAACGATATCTTCAATTGTTACATATTTATCTTTTACTTCATAAATTTTAGCAACTACCCCTTGATGTTTTTGACTAGCCACAAAACCGTCCAACCTATCTTTGTTTGATAGATGGTATTTAATTTTATGTATTTCAATCAATTTCATTAGATCGCTGACTCGACCATCTGTTCTGTATTCATCGATAAAAATTTCTTTAATTGAGAGAGGATCTATTCTTATAAGACTAGTAATCGAATGAAAGCCATAAATTATTCTCTCTTCACTCATTTTCTTTTTTTCCTCTTTTGGTGTTTTGATTTTTTATCGGTTGCTTTTATTTTTTTAGGAATATTTTTTTTAGGTACCCCTTTAACACCATCTAAAGCGAAATCAATTTTAATGGTTTCTAAATCAACTCTTACCACTTTAACTTTCAATCTATCACCTAAACGATAAGATAAATTAGTTCTTTCACCAATCATTGCATGCTTACTTTTATCGTAAGTAAAATAATCATTCCCAAGCTCAGTGACGTGAAGTAAGCCTTCAATATAGACTTCGTCTAATTCAATAAAAAGTCCAAAACCAGTTACGCCAGCAACAGTTCCTTCAAAAACTTGACCTACTTTATCCTGCATAAAATAGCACTTGAGCCATGACTCTACGTCACGTGTTGCCTCATCTGCAGTTCTTTCTGTTCCAGAACAGTGCTCTGCAATCTTGATAATATCTTTTAATTTAAATGATTTTTTTAGTAGTTTGGTTTTAATTGCTCTATGCACAATAAGGTCCGGATATCTTCTTATTGGAGATGTGAAATGTGTATATGCATCGTAAGCTAGGCCAAAATGTCCCAGGTTCTTATTGCTGTAAACAGCTTGTTGCATTGATCGTAATAAAACTGTTTGTAAGAGGTGGGCTTCTGGTCGGCTTGATACTTTTTCAACTAAGTATCTATAATCCTTAGGTGTCGGCTTATTGCCTCCTTGGAGTGATAAACCAAATTCAGCCAAAAAATTCTTTAAATTTTCAATCTTCTCTTCAGAAGGGCATTCATGATTTCGGAAAATCCCATCAATATTATCATCAAGTAAAAATTTAGCTGCACACACATTTGCTGCAAGCATACATTCTTCAATGATTCGATGTGCTTCATTCCTAAAGATTGGTTTTATAAAATCAATCTTCCCTTGATCATTAAATACAATAGCAGTTTCTGTAGAGTCAAATTCTAAAGCACCTCTTTTTTCTCTTTCAGATAGCATTATTCGGTAAAGCTTTTGTAAGTTTTCTAGGTCTGGAACAACAGAGCTAAATTCATTTTTTAGAGATTTATCATCCTGATTTAAAATTTTATCAACTATTGTGTAGGTTAGCCTTGCCTTGGAATTCATTACTGAAGGATAAAATTCATATGATAATACTATCCCTTTTGGATTTATTATCATATCGCAAACCATACAAAGTCTGTCAACCTTCGGCTTTAAAGAACATAATCCATTTGAAAGTGCTTCTGGTAACATTGGAATGACTCGTCTAGGAAAGTA
>Ga0209830_10002461_pt1 | contig 14935 bp, 10 predicted proteins | sample ArcticOcean_MG_C_12_FD_187439 | JGI IMG/M metagenome (GOLD analysis project Ga0209830, IMG submission 187439) | Marine microbial communities from western Arctic Ocean - ArcticOcean_MG_CB8_130 (SPAdes) (version 2) | ecosystem: Environmental > Aquatic > Marine > Oceanic | place: Arctic Ocean...
ACTCGTCCTCAAAGTATTCAAGCACTACTTCTAAGGCAGTGGATACCGGTATCCTCGCCAGGGCGTTATTCGACGCTCGCAATGCCGCACAGTACGCCCAGCACACGTTCGCGCCATCGATATAGCACAACTTCTTCTTCTTCTTCGTCTCTTCTTCTTCTTCGTCATCATCAATACCTATATTTATTTCCGACTTAGTCGCCTTCGTCACGGCACAATCACTCCTCGTTCCTATGCGTATTCTCCTTCGTTTAATCATATCAATACTCGCACTAGCAGTAGCAGTAGTAGAACGATCGCTTGCGCTGATCACAGAACTTGCCATTGAAGGAGACATATTTAATTGATTACACAAAGAGTTCCCAATATGCGTCGCGAATACGAATTTCTTTATTTCTTTTTATGTTTTTAAACCCTAAACCCTAAATCCTAAACCCTAAACCCATCAGCCATGATTTTGAAATTTGAATTTCCACAAAGGGAGTTCCCTCTGTCCGTGTCCGCCCATCTGTGCTAGTTCAGTAGTTCAGTTAATTAATTAATTAATTAATTAATATATATTTGAACCCTCGACGGACGCGACGATAGATCCGCTGCTTTGAGATTAAGTCGAATCTTTCGTGCGCGTTTCTTTTTTTTTTGGTACTCTTTTTCGGATCGTAAGTCTCTCCCTTGATCGAAGAGAAACAGATCGGAAAGCTCTTTTCCGTGCGTGCGAGTTTGAGATTTTCAAGAACTTCTTTTGAAAGAAGAAGAAGAAGAAGAGGAAAGAGGAGGAAGAGATAGGACTATTAAATAGTAACAGTAAACGTACTGTAGAGAGAGTAATATATATACTTTTTGTACTATACGGTATATATTGTACGGTATATTATATATATATATATATCGTATATAAATAATAATAATAATAATAATAAAAAGAGTAATACTAACAAAATGAGTGGACCGGCGTTAGATGAACAAGCCTTAAAGTCACGCCTGAAGCAACTCTATAAGACGTGGGAGGACCATAACCAGGACTTGTTCAAGGACGCGGATTGTATCGTCATAGGCTCTGGCGCGAATAAGGAGGAGGAGTTGAGATATTTGAAAGCGGTGTCGATTGAGATTTGGTTGTTCGGGTACGAGTTACCGGACACTTTATTAGCGTTTACGAGGAATAGGGAAATCCACGCAGTCGCTGGGGGGAAGAAAGCGAAGTTATTGATGTCTTCGGCGGATGCGATCGAGGAAGCGATAGGGGCGAAACTGATCGTTCATCAGAAACCGAAAGGCGAGGACGGCTTTAAGGAAGTCGCTGAGATGGTTAGAATTTTAAAAGAGAAATGTACGAAAATTGGTGCCTGTGCGAAAGAACATAAAGAGGGCGAGTTAATGGAGAAGTGCACGGATATGATCGGGAGAGAGATTTTATTAGACGTGAGCTCTGGGATCGCGCGCGCTTTGGCCGTGAAAGATGCAAAGGAGATGAAGTATATGAGTTCGGCGGTTGAGTTAGTCGGAGGCGCTATGAAATTCGCTGTGTCCGAAGTCGAAAACACGATCGAGGAAGAGTTGAAAGTGACGCACTTGAAATTATCAGAGAAGACCGAAGATGCGATTATGGATCCGGCGAAATCTTTAGGTTTGAAGAATTTAACGACCGAAGACGTGGATATTTGTTACGGCCCGATTTTTCAATCCGGAGGCGATTACGATTTGAAATATACCGCGGAGTCCAAAGGGACAAAGTTACATCATTCTTCAACGCCTGCGGTCATTTACATCTCCATAGGCGCTAGACATACGCAATATTGCGCAAACATTGGTAGAACGTACTTAGTCGATCCGACGGAAGCGCAAGAGGCGGTTTACGAAGCGTGTATAGGCGCTCAAAAAGCAGCGATCGATGCAATGAAACCAGGAAAAAAGTGCAACGAAGTATACGATGCGGCCATAAAAGCGTTGGAAGATTTCGAAAAGAATGGCGAGAAGAAAGAGTTACTGAAAGATTTCGATTTGGTCTCTAAATTGCAAAAAAATATCGGCTCAATCATAGGTCTTGAATTCAAAGAGACGTCTTATATGCTCTCTGCAAAGTGCGAAAGCGTTATTGAAGAAGGCATGTTTTTCAACGTCGCTTTAGGATTGAATGACTTAATTGAGCAATCAGCGGCAGAAGATGCCAAGTCTCGCAAATACGCCATCATGATCGCGGATACAGTCAAAGTTACCGCTGTTGGCGAAAGTAACGTAGAGCTCACGGAGAACACGAAGAAACTCTCTGACATTTCGTACGCAGTGAACGACGATGAATCCGAAGATGACGAAGGTAACGAGGAAGATAGGGATATCGCGAATACTGGCGCGAAAGGTGGCGTCATTCTCGATGCAAAAACGAGAGGCGACGATGCCACCACTACAAAGGCCGAAGCCGATCGTCAGCGCAAACAAAAAGCTTTGGCAGATAAGAAAAATGCGGAAACCTACGACCGATTGATGAACGCTCAAAACGATATCGAAAAAGGTGGTAAAGGTGCCGGTGCATCGGCGGATTTTGTCGCCTATAAATCAGTCACGGACGTTCCAGCGCCTAAAGGGAAAGATTTAGTCATCGCGGTGGACAACGACAGAGAAGCGGTTTTGCTACCAGTGTCGGGGATGCTCGTTCCGTTCCATGTTTTGGCTATTAAATCATGTTCGGTCTCGCAAGATGCCGGTGCAAGTTTCATTCGCATCAACTTTCAAGTCCCAATGGGTGCCTCGGCGGCTGCAAACGCGGGATACTTACCAGCGATTCGGTTCCCGAATAATATCTTCTTAAAAGAACTTTCATACCGATCGAGCGATCCGAGACATGCGAATTTTGTTGTGAATGAAATCAAAACTTTGCGCAGAAATGTCGTCGCGAGAGAAACGGAACGTGCCGAGCGCGCGACGCTCGTTCGACAAGCCAAGTTGCAGCTCTCGAGTGGAAGAGTTCACCGTTTGACCGGTTTGTGGATGCTTCCGACTTTTGGCGGAAGAGGCGGAAGAAAAGCTGGTACTCTTGAAGCGCATGCTAACGGTTTGCGATACATCGGTGCAAAGATGGACGAACAAGTGGACATCATGTACGAGAACATTCGAAGTTGCTTCTTCCAACCCGCAAAGAAGGAAGTCAAGACGCTCATTCATTTCCACTTGAAAAATCCAATCATGATTGGAAAGAAAAAGACGAACGACGTCCAGTTCTATCAAGAAGTCATCGAAGCTACGGAGAATCTCGACGGTTCTCGTAAGAACATGTACGATCCGGACGAAATCGAGGAGGAACAAAGAGAACGCGAGAGACAAAAGCGCGTTCAGAAAGAGTTTGCCCAATTTTGCAAGCGCGTCCAAGAAATTTGGGAAAAAGACTTCCCCGATATGGGTTTGGATTTCGATTCTCCGTATCACGATTTAGCGTTTGATGGTGTTGCATACAAATCTACCGCGAGAATCGTTCCCACGGCGAGCTGTTTGGTTGAATTAATTGAGTTCCCTCCGTTAGTCATCCACGCGGAAGATATCGAAATCATCAACCTCGAGCGTGTCGGTTACCATTTGAAGAACTTTGATATGGCAATCATCTTCAAAGATTTCAACAAGGACGTGCACAGAATTGACCAAATCCCATCAAAAAATCTCGATAACATCAAGCAATGGTTTACCACGCTCGAAGTAAAATACTACGAAGGTAAGGCGAACTTGAACTGGAAGCCGCTTTTGCGCCAAATCAAAGAAGACCCCGAATCTTGGCTCGAAGCCGGCGGTTGGGAATTCTTAAACAACGAAGCGACCGACGATGAAGACGAAGACGGAGAAGGCTCAGACCCAGAAAGCGATTTCGCTCCATCCTCCGACGACGAGTCCGACGACGTCGATTCCGAGTCCGAGTCCATGTACGACGAAGACGAGGACGATGACGACTCAGACGAAGACGAGGACGAGGACGAAGACGACGAAGAGGTTTTAGATTGGGACGAGATGGAAGAAAAAGCCGCTAAAGAAGACGAAGAGGCTTCGGATGACGATCGCAGGGGTGATAAGAGAAAGAAAAAGGGCAGTAAAAACAGATAACAATAACTCTATACATACATAGTTTATATATTCATATATACGCCTACGTACGCGTTCATGCCGCGTTCTTCACTTCTCATAGAAACTCCCTTTTCCCCAAACATACCTAACAATAAATACGTAAATAAATAAATAAAAACCAGCATAGTCATTATTAATTAAACCTTGCTCAGAATGTCCTACCTCTTACCTCACTTACACACTGGTTGGCACGTCGACCAGGCGATCTTATCCGAAGAAGACCGCGTAGTGATCTTAAGATTCGGCCAAGACGGCTGCGAGACGTGCATGCGCATGGACGAGATCTTGCAGCAAGTGTCGGAGAAAGTGAAGAACTTCGCGATAGCGTACTTAGTGGACATAAAAGAGGTCCCGGATTTCACCGAAATGTACGAATTATACGACGCGTGTACGGTCATGTTCTTCTTCAGGAACAAACATATAATGATCGATTTAGGGACAGGGAATAATAATAAAATAAATTGGGCGATGGATTCGAAACAGGAGTTTATTGATATAGTCGAAGTCGTGTATAGCGGAGCGAGGCGAGGGAAGGGTTTAGTTATATCGCCGAAGGATTACTCGACGAAGTATAGATATTAAATTTGTTTTGATTAGGGCATAGATGAGTCAGTCGGCCTATGCATACCTTTACCTAGATTATAGATTAGTGAGACGACTCACCGTGTTGTAGCTCGACCGTCGGTCCGTATTATATATGTATATGTATTTCAATTACCTTTACCTACCGCCCGCGTAAACGGTACGTTGTCTATTATTCTACTATTATTTTGCTATTCACTTTTACTACTACTACTACTACCACTACTGTTATTATTATTATTATTATTATTATTATTTCTGCGCGTACTTTCGCTTAAGCTGATTATTCTCTTCCGTGTTTTCAACGTCTCGCACTCCAGCCTTTTTAATCGTATACAGCGCTTTCTTATTCGCTAATCTTGGCGATTTTGCGATGTAAGCGATTCTGTTTTCGTTTTCGCCCCAGGATAAGGCGACTCTAGTCGTCGCCGCGTGCGCGTAAGATTCGCCTAAAGCAGGAGCTAACCTCCCTCCAGGTTTTGTCGTCGCTTGATTAATAGTGACCACGGCTAAATCGTACCTTTTTGCTAAAGACATTAATCCGTTTGTCGTCTTGGCTAATATAGACGCCCTTAACGCCATGTCGTCAAAGTCTTGCCTGAAATGAAACGCGATCGAATCGACGACGACGAGTTTCACTTTAGGCCATTCCTTCATGAAATCTGGCAAAGAATCCAAGCACGCTAACAACTCCGTCACTTCGTGGCATCTAAACACGTGTATGCGCTCTAAAATCTTATCTACTGTAAAATCGCGCTCCAAACAATCCCTTAACCTGCTCGTTTCCTCCTTTGAATGAACCGCTTTCCTCGCGTAGCTTTCGATTGACCCCGATAACCACTCTCGGCTCCCGACCGCCATATCCTCCACTCTCTCGCTCGTAAAACTCCCTTCCGTATCGACGTACACGCACTGACCGCCGTTCCCACCGAACATCTCTGGTATCTGACAACTCACCGCTAACTGCATCCCTATCTGCGTCTTCCCGACCCCTGGCGCGCCGCAGAACTCCGTGATCTCCGCAACCGATACCCCTCCTCCTAGGCACTCATCTAACGACTCACAAAAAGTCGTTAAATGGATCCTCTCCTGCTCTCTTCTCAGGATTTCAAACGCCGAAGCGCATTCGGAGAGACCTTGGCGACCACCACTATCCCCTTGACTCTTCGCTATCTGCAGGCAATCCTGCGCCTCCTGTAACGTCAATTGATTGACCTGTTTACAGAGCTGTATCGGGTATTGGAAGCGTAAGATATCTTGGACGCAATGGAAGCCGGCGAGTTGTAATTTCGCGCGCACAGTAGGCGCGAGCGCGAGCGCGTTTATGGAATACGAACGCTGCCAGGACTCTTGTTGCATCGATGTCGCGCGTGTTTTTTTTATCAAATTCGCGTCTTCGCGGTGTCGTTTATTTAACTTACTTTATGTTCGAGAGAACTGATGAGGGCGGTTCGTTTTGTCCCGTTTTTGTTTGAGAGCGATGTGCTTCTGAGCCCGAATTTCAAATCGACTTTAGCGGCTGAGTTGAAAATGAAAGCTATGCGATTTGTTATGATACAACAACTAACAAAGTAGTATAAATGATACGATCACTCTCTCTCTCTCTCTCTTTTATGCAAGCACGTAACAGTGTTTAGATTTATATATACAGAAGAAGATATAAGTTTAATCCTCCGAGGCGAAGGAGGAGTAAACGACGACGTTGGATCGAAGAACTTCATTTTGGTTTCGATTTTGATGGGGACATCGCACCAGGGTTATTATTTTTTTGATCTTTGTTCGCAGCCTTGTTCTTCTTGTTATTGTTCGCGTCATCTTTTTTGTGCATCTTTTGCACGAGCGCGTCCGCGAATTCGATCGCTTTAGCGTACGACGCTTTAGTGAATATAGTCGCGCGTTCGACTCCTTTTACGGCGAACGATTTAACGACAACGAACGTCGGCGTCACGAGAACGACCACGGAATCTTTCGCTCGTACGTAATCAAAAGATTGAATTCTTTTTAAAGGCTTATCGAATTTAACAGTCTTCACAAAAGCGACGACTTCTTGCGTTTTAATGCTAACGAAAACGAACGCGTTGTATATATTCGGCAACACGAAATCGATCAACGCGTCTTTCAACCATACATCAAACGCGTTCATTTTCTTTAAAAACTCTTTCGATTGCTCCTTCATCTTCTCCAGGACCTTATCGGTTCCGTAATATGCAATTACTGCTCCAGTCATCGCTCCAGATAACAAAGCCGCGATTTGTACCGCGCTCACTTTTGAATTTTCTGCATTCGATGTGTACAAATCGAAATTGAGCTTTCCAATACTTTTCACGACGTTCGAGATAACTCCATCAGTAGTAGTTCCACTGCTACTACCGGAAGAAGCAGAAGAAGCAGATGAAGTTGATCCACGATCGAGAGCGATGACGTCTTTAGCAGTTATTCCCTTGAACACGTTCTCCATTCTATTCGTAATCTGAGACCAGTCTTTCGGGATATTTTCAATCGAGTAGGTCGAGAAATCTTTCGGGATTAATCCGTTTCGTTCCGCCAAAGCACCGCCTAAGGCGCCAAAGGCTAGGCCAAAGATCGCACTAGCGCTCGACATTATTATCGAAAGTATGCTTTGAAGAACGAATGATTATGAGAGCGTGTTTATTTATTTATGTGATCGGATGATCTCTTTTTGTTTATATTTTAATCAGAGCGCTCTTGTGTCGTTCGTTTGACAGTTTTGACAGTTTGAAATTCCCCTTTGCGGCGCGAATGCGTGATATGAGCAAACGCGAGCGACGCGAGGTGCATGGAAATCTCTTTATCTCGCGAGCGCGCAAAATCTGGAGCGGGACTGCGACGCGCGCACTAGCGATTTCTGCAACGGATGACACTGATTTACGTTCGAACGAAAAATTACCGAAGAAGAGCGCGTTCGGTATCGACGGACCAACATTTACCGCCCGCCTGGACTTTCTCGACTCGGTCTTTGAACATTTCTGTCGAGTTTGCGGTTCCATCGGCGATGGTCGCTTCCTCGATCGCTTTTAGTGAAGCTCTTTTCGCGATTGCCTCTAACGTATCTCCAGTGTATTTATCTACGCCGTCCTTGGAAATACCGACTCCGGCTTTCATGCGCATGACTTGTTTCAAGGCGTCTTTCTCGCCTTTGAATTCGCTCTTGCAATTCGTAAAGCACGGGACTAAAATCGCAGCGTCTTCCTCTAACGGAGGCGGTTCTTTATTGAAGCTCCATACGCACGAGAAATCGTCATAGTTTGGTTGAATATGTAAATTCATACCGAAATCTTCGCGTAACCATTCTTGCGAAGGGACTTTACACGAATTCACGCATACAGATGCGCAAGAACTTGTTTCTAAGAATCTACATCGTTCGGCTTTAATCGCTTGCGGTAAGCTTACTGATTTTGGTAAAAACGGAAAAGTTTTCCTCATTTTCTCGGGAATCTCAACGTCTTCATATTCAGCGCCTTCCATTGGCCCCATTAACCATGGGAACAAAGTCACGAAGACTAAATGAAACGAATACCCCGTCACCCATTTCGGCGCGTTTGGATCTACAAACTTCTTCCACAAAGGCGGTATCCACCCAATATAAAGCGCGGGCAATATCCCTTTAAACACGCTCTTCGCCCTCAACTGTACGTCTCGCGCAGTACCTTTCATATCGTTCACTTCTCTCACCGAAGTCATTAAAGCTTCAAAATCTGTCCACTCGCGTTTATCCGTATCGCTACCGACCTCGGCGACTAACAATTTCCTAATCGTCGCGGTGAGTACTTTCGATACAGGCGATCGATCGATCGTTCGATAATCGACTTTCCCTGTTTTTAATATCGGTAACGATTTCTTTCCAATCACATCGCCTCGCCAAGCGTATCCTTCTTTCCCGTTCTTCTTCGCCTTTTCCCGTTCTTCTCCTTCATCGTCATTCGTAGCAGTAGCTTCAGTAGTTCTATCGTAAATACTCCTCCTACTACTTCTACTGCTACTGCTACTGCTACTTCTACTGCTCCTACTACTGCGATCGTTATTATCACTTAATCTTCCCTTCAAACCGTTTTCGCTCCTTCTCGAACTTCTCTCGTCATCTTCTGTTTTCCTGCTCATGCGAGGCGATAATCTCGGCGAAGAACTCATCGTCGCACGACGCTTAAGACCCCTGATTCCGTTCTTATCATCACCAATAGTAGCAGAAGTATTATTATTGATTGTTGTTGTGTTCATTGAACCAGTGATAGTGATCATTCTTTTATTTATTATTAGTAGTAGTATACTTCTCCCTCTTTCTAAAGTGAAAACAGGGAAGACGATGACGAGACAAATACCTGAGGAGGAAGCAGTGCAGGGAATTCGCTAGTAAGCTTAAAAACTCATTTAGGGTTTCATTTATTTATTTCTTAATACGAACCATGATCAATATTTTATGATATCGATATTAATGTGCACATGAAGACAAAGAAAACAATCGTTCTCGTAAGAACACGGAAGATGATGACGAAACTGAGAACTGATGGGCGGTCTATCGAGCGAAGTGTACTCAATAAGATCAACTTATTTAGGGTTTCTTTTTTTGCAAATATCTAAAACCCTAAACGAGTGAAATTGCCGTCAAAAAGACTCCTACTTTTTGTGTACTTTACTGCTCATACAACATACTCCACGCGCGATCATAGAACAGAACAGAACAGAACACGTCGTTGAGTATTATTATCGCGTATCTCTGTGTCCGTGTGTTTATGTAATCACGAACGAGTAATACTTCACTGGAGGAGGAGAGGGACAAAAGTAGTTCGAATTTCAGAGAGGCGGCGCAAAGGGCGAATAAAACTACAAATCTCTGATTTGCTCTTAAAAATAATTAAACGAATTAAGAAGAAGAAGAAGAAGAAGAAGAGAGGCATATCGTTCGATTGAGTGCGCGCACATCATCGTCATCATCAGAGAGAGAGAGAGAGAGAGCAAAATGGACGCAAAAGCTGAAGGTGGTGGAACGCAGCACAAAGCCCCGCGCGCTGGCGCAAAGGCGTTGAAGAAGAAGAACAAAAAGGCAAAAAAAAGCGGCATCGAGAAAGAGAAAGGGAAGAACGCGAAGGCGTTCATATTCAAATCGGCGAAGAAAGCGGCGAAAGGACGAAGGGTCGCCGCAGAAAAACAGGAGAGGAAGTTACACGTACCAGTGCTCGATAGGACGAGTGAGACAGAACCGCCACCGTTCGTCGTCGTCGTTCAAGGCCCGACCGGATGCGGGAAGACTACTTTAGTGAGGAGCTTGATTAGGCATTACACGAAACAGACTGTGAATGAGATTAAGGGACCGATTACGTTGACTGTTGGGAAGAAGCGAAGAGTGCAAATGATCGAGTGCGGGCAAGCCTTGTGCGATTTAATCGATGCAGCGAAATTAGCCGATTTAGTTTTATTAGTCGTCGACGGGAGTTACGGGTTCGAGATGGAGACGTTTGAGTTCTTGAACGTTCTACAGGTCCACGGGTTTCCGAAGGTTATGGGCGTTCTGACACATTTAGATCATTTTAAAGAACCGAAGAAGTTGAAGAAGACGAAGAAGTTGTTGAAGCAAAGGTTTTGGACCGAGATTTATGACGGCGCAAAGTTGTTTTATATCTCCGGCATGAACAACGGGAAGTATAACCAACGCGATATAATCAATTTAGCAAGGTTTATATCAGTCACGAAACCGAGGCCGTTGATGTGGCGATCACAACATCCATATGTCATAGGAGATAGATTTGAAGATTTAACTTCGCCGGATAAATTACACGAAAACGAATTCATCGATCGCGAAGTTGCCGTTTTTGGATGGTTACACGGATGCAACATGAAAATGAATCAACTCGTACACGTTGCCGGTGTTGGGGATATGAAAGTGAAAGAAATCACGCAATTACCAGATCCTTGTCCTTTACCTTCGCAAGATAAGCGTGCGAGACGATTGGACGATAGATCTAAAATGATTTACGCACCAATGAGTGACGTTGGAGGTTTGTTATACGATAAAGACGCCGTATACGTTTCTTTAGATGATAGAAAAGTAAACTATACGAATAAGGCTGGGCATTTTGGAGACGATAAAGGAAACAAAATTGGATATTTAGGCGATGATGCCTCGGACGACGATGATGAAGAAGGTGGTCGTGGCGTAATTTCTGGCGTGAAGATGGTCAAAGGATTACAATCGACGCAGAGCGGATTTGACGAAAAGTTGAAAAATTCCGAAATTTCTCTCTTCGGAGGTGGCGCAAAAACAACTGGTGAAGAAGATATCTTTGATAGACAAATTAAAACAGATAATTCTGATGAAGATGATGAAGACGACGACGATAGCGATGATGATGATGATGATGATGATGAAGGTGTACAGGAAAGAGAAGAGCAAAACGGTGGCCGCGTTCGAAGAAGAGCTATTTTTAACGACGGCTTAACAGATGCAGAAGATGACGACGACGACGACAACGAGAAAGAATTCTTAGACGCTGATTCAGATGACGATGTAGGTATTGATGATGTTGAAGAAGATGATGATGATGAGAATGAAGGACTCGGAGCAGGCGCGAATAAATGGAAATCAATGCTCGCGAAAGTAAGCGGGAAGCGTTCAAAGTCACTCATGGAACTTGTCTATGGCGATGAAAATGAGAATCCAAGCGATTTAAAGAAGAGTAAAAAGAATAAGATAAAAAAAAGAGGCGACGACGACGATTCGGACAGCGACGATCTCTTCAAAAAACCAGTGGATAACGAACTGACGAAAACGATAGATGCTTTTGATCAAACGAAATTCATTCGCCAAATTAGAGGAACTCTGGACGTTTCGGATCCAAATCTTCGCAACCGTTTCGTTACTGGTGATTGGGATGCCGCGGGAGCTCGCGCAGGAGCACAACCGCGTGACGAATCGGCAATGGAAGAAGACGAAGTCTATGGAGATTTTGAAGATTTAGAAACTGGTGAGAAATTTAGTAGTAAAAATAGCAAAAAGGATACCACCGATGATGATGATGATGAAGAGAACGATAGCGACGATTCATCGGAAGATGATGAAGACAAAAACGATGACGACGAAGATAGTGAAGATGATGGTTCTGATTCAGAAGAAGACGAAGAGGCAAAAGAAAAACGTCGATTGGCAAAGGTTGAAAAACACGAAGAGTTTCAACATCCATCCGCTCTCGGTCGCGGCGCGCGCCGCAAAGAAAAAGGTCTGAGAGGACCAAATCAAGACATGTACGCCGAAGATGAGCCAGCAACGTACTTTGATCTCGTTAAAGATCAGTTTGCTGCACAGACAGCGCGCACGCGTAACGTGCTTGATTCCTTGCCGGCGACGACGAGAGAGGCGATGGAGGGTTTTCGCCCAGGGGCGTATCTTCGCGTCGTTCTCGAGAGGGCGCCGTGCGAATGGGTGAAAAACTTCGATCCAAGACGCCCTATTTTAGTTGGCGGTTTGCTCTCTGGTGAAAATGTCGTAGGTATGCAACAATTGCGCTTGAAACGCCACCGTTGGCACAGAAAAACGTTGAAAAACAAAGATCCGCTCATTTTTTCAATTGGTTGGAGACGATTCCAAACTATTCCAGTGTATTCTGTAATCGACGCTAACTCGCGGCATCGTATGATTAAATATACTCCAGAGCACATGCATTGCAACGCAACGATTCATGGACCAATTGTTCCACCGAATACGGCTGCGATATGTTTTCAAAAGATTGATTCGAAACAATCGAGTTTCCGAGTTGCCGCCACGGCGGTAGTTTTAGAAGTCGATCACTCGATGAAGATTATGAAAAAGTTAAAGCTCGTTGGGACGCCCCAGAAAATTTTTAAGAATACGGCCTTCGTGACTGGCATGTTCAACACTTCCTTGGAAGTTGCGAAGTTTGAAGGTGCAATCTTGAGAACTGTTTCGGGTATTCGTGGCACGGTGAAAAAAGCTGTTAAGCCCGGTCAAGGCGAACACGGCTCTAAAGATGGAGGATTAGGTGACGGGGCGTGTCGCTGTACGTTCGAGGATAAAATTTTAATGTCTGATATCGTTTTCCTACGTTCGTGGGTGCGCGTCGATGTGCCGAGATTTTATAATCCAGTCACAAATGCGCTCGTGAAATCTGACGACGAATGGTTAGGCATGCGAACTGTTGGTCAAATCAGATACGATAAACAAATGGCAATTCCTGTCAATCCTGATTCGATATACAAACCAATCGAACGAAAGAAGCGCGTGTTCAACAAATTGCAAATCCCAAAAGCTTTACAACAAGCGTTGCCGTTCAAATCGAAACCGAAACTCGAACCGACGCGAAAGCGAAAAACTTTAGAGCAAAAGCGCGCGGTTGTTCAAGACAAGCAGGAGAAGAAGATGACGACGATGGTACAACAACTGAACACGATCAAGAACGAAAAGTTGGCAAAGAGAAAAGTACAGCAAGAAGTTCGAAGATCTGTCAAGGCAAAGAAAGATGCGAAAGACAACGAGTGGAGATCAGCTTTGCTGAAGGACAAGAAGAAATCAAAATATCGAGAGCAAGGGAAAGCGGAGAAATTGAAAGCGATGCGATCGAACTAGAAGTAATTAGATCTATGTTGTGTATTAGTTTTCATCAAACGCCTAGCCACGGTTTTAATTGTTGTTGGCGTCCAGATTTTGTATTCATAACAACATCGGCGCTCTTATTATCATCACTACGACTACTTATTTTTTTTACAGCTTTTGCTTTCCCGCCTTGTTGTTTTTGTTCTTCAACGAGGCATTTTTCGCACACGGAGTCTATTCGTTCGTTTACATATTCGAGAAATTTACCTTCATCGTGTTCAAAACCTGGCCAAGATCGATTCCCAAATCGATCATCGTCCAAACCACCGAAGATTGACACCATTAATGGTGAGCAGTATTGCGATCGTTTCCCGTCAGAGAATACGTTCAAAGTATTCGCAATCAACTCTTCAATTTTGGCGTTGATTTTACCGTAGTCAACGATTTCAATGCCGCCAACTTTCTTGGACGTAAACTCTCGCGATACGTATTCAAGCGGATCTTCTTCATCATCGTCATCGTTTTCTACTCCTACGTCCAGAGAGAGAGAGGTGCTATTATTTCTTTCCTCTACTTCTTCATCCAAACACGAGCAAGCTTCTTCTTCTTCTTCTTCTGATGCTCTTTCTTTTGGAACAACGACGACGACGACTGATTCGAGCCTAGCGCGAGAGAGTTCATCGTCTTCATCGCACGCATCAAAATCACGTTCTTCCGCTTTATTATTATTATCATTATTATTATTATTGCGTTTCTCTTCGCGATGTTTCTCGACCATCGACCGCTCCTTCCTCGTCATCGCTCGCGTTGACTTCTTCTTCGTCGTCGTCCGAAATCCAATCCGTAGAGTTTCGTTCCCTTTTAAATGAGGCGTTTCGAGAGACGTAAACGGGCAAAATATTCCGCTAAAAACAAAATCTCTCTCTCTCTCTCTCTGTCTCGTTTTCACTGCGACCGTTCCTCACTCGTGGCATTATTGCTCGCTACCATTTTCTTTCAGTTGGTCGATGGGCTTCTCCTTCTTCGTGTGCCCGTAGGAGTATAAGTTCTCGCGATGGTCCAAAACCGCTTTTTTGAGCGCTCGCGTTGCATCGAGCGCGCGCTGAACGGTCGGTTCTTTCTTGGCCAGCGATGCGAGCTCTGTCATCGCTTTTTTCGCGTACGTTTGCGATCGCGCGTTCATTTATTTATTTATCGATCGATCGATCACGCGTTCTTTTGTAAATACGAGTTTTAATGCGTTTTAAAGTGCGTTTTCCCGATTTCCCCACAAAAGCAGAAACGCGAAATCGTCATAAAATCGCGACATTTCGTGATCTTCGCGCGCGGTTTCAGTAACTAATCAACGCGCCGCGAAGGATAAAAAGGAAAAACAAAAGGGGAATAAAAGGCGCGAGATATTGCTCGGATTTAATCTCGCACGATCGAGACTTTTTTTCGTTTGTAAATCTCAAACATCTCTCTCTCTCTCTCTCTGCCTGTGAGTAAGTTGTGAGTGCTCATCGCGCGTAAGAAAACGAGCCGCGACGGAGGCGCGATTTTAGCGCGCGCGCGAAAGCTCGCGTCGTCGTATTCTGAAGAAGAAGGAAATAAAAACACGAACACGCGCGTGTTTCATCGTAATCGCGTCTGAAAAGATCCGCACACGGTTCGTTAGTCCATAGAAAAGAGTCGGAATAGACAAAAGCT
>Ga0209830_10002464_pt1 | contig 14926 bp, 8 predicted proteins | sample ArcticOcean_MG_C_12_FD_187439 | JGI IMG/M metagenome (GOLD analysis project Ga0209830, IMG submission 187439) | Marine microbial communities from western Arctic Ocean - ArcticOcean_MG_CB8_130 (SPAdes) (version 2) | ecosystem: Environmental > Aquatic > Marine > Oceanic | place: Arctic Ocean...
GGCGTGACGAACGCAACACTCGTCATCCCCCACCGCTTGGAGGTTTCACCCCACCGGATTTCCTCCTCAGCCCCATTCCTTCTAAATCTTGCGTCGCACTGTTTGACCTTCCGCGAAGCTGCGGAGGCAACAGCGTATTGCGCGGCTTGCCTCCGGGCAACGCCCGCGCGTCGCTGCGATTGCTTTTTTGAGCCGTCCCTGAGATGGGGAACGACCCGCTCGCACTTCGTTTGGTACCTAAAACGGAGCCTCCGAAGCTGGAGGCGGCCACTTGCGCTACCGAAATACTTCCCACCCCCCCTACTTTCGCACCAAACAGCGCCGCAGCACTCGGAAGTGCGGACACGCGAGGCGTTGGCACGGTGCCCAATTCCGCGTGGGCGCCATGATTTTGCGTCCCCGGGTCGCTTGCCGTGTCGACCGAGGTAGGCCCTGTAGGCTCGACGCGCGCATCCCCTCCCTCATCATCAGAGCTCCCGTAACCGTCCAAACCCAACATGTCTCCCTCGCACCTTGCCCCGAGGAGGAAGGCGTTCCAGCTGCGACGTCTCGGACTGATGAGCCGAAAGTTCGTCCCCGCTTTTTCTCCAAAGTTTGACTGGGCGAAGCCGCTCTCAAAAACTAGCCGAACTGTTAACGATTCAGGAACGCGTTGGCCGATCACACCTCGCGAACACGCTCAGCCCGAGTATACGCAAACGAGGCAGCCAACATGGCCGCTCAAGGGCAAGCTATGGCGTCCCAGAACGACGAGCTGGTGAAATGTGCGTATACACAGCGCGAGGCTTTCGCGAACACACCCGCATGACAGCCATTTTCCAACGGGCCCAGAACGCGCGCGAACAATGTTCTTTTGAACGTTGCCCGCCTCACTGTCGAGGGTGATGGGTCCAGCTCGTCAACAACTTGTCCAACCGTTCTCTTTATTCGCCACACCGCTCTCCCGATGTTGCCTGTGAACGTATGGCTCGAACGACGTGAAGGCGCCGTCTTGCCTTGTGGCGTTGTCTTCGCTCTGACAAAATCGCAAAATCTCGCTCACACGTTTCTTCCCCGCGTCCCGACGACCACAATGCAGGCATCGAGGACCTCCGCGAGAAGCGCGAGGAAATCAACCAGCAGATCACCGACGAGGAAGACGAGAAGTCTAAGGTTCAGAGCGATCTGACCGTCCTTTCCAAGCGTCTGACCACGCTGAACGACTCAATCGCTCGCAAGGTGCGTCCCGAGAAACTCCCTTCCACACATTCACGTCACGCAAGGTGGTCACAATTTTCCGTCGGTAAAACGCGCGTTTGCACGACGCTTACCTATGCACCCCTTTCATTCAATTCAGGTCGCCGCGAGAAACGATTACGATAAGACAATCCACGAGACGGAAGCTGCGTACCTGAAGATTCTCGAATCCTCTCAAACGTTGCTCACTGTGCTCAAGCGGGAAAGCGTGGGGCTTTCAAAGAAGGGTGGGGACAAATAATTCTTTTAGAAGCATCCCGCGCGTTAACTTATAAAATGACATTTCACAACTCGTCCGGTGCATTGGAAGCCTCTCCCTTCGCACTCTCCTTTGATTGGAGGAAGAGAGCCCTCACCTCTGCTGAAGGCATCTGCTCGGCCAAATCGTGAGCCGTCAACTGCTTGGCATTCTTCACCGTATCGTCCCCGCCGGCCACGAGAACCGCTCTGACCATCTTCGGCTTCTGAGATTTCACCGCTAAATGCAACAGCGTGTCACCGTGCTGCCTGGTCTGTATGTTGGGATCAGCACCCACATGAAGAAGTGCCTGTACCATTTCATCCCAGCCTCTCTCCGCAGCATGATGCGCCGCTGTAAATCCGGCTGCGTCCAAGGCGTCCGCGTCTACGGCGCCGTCTTGCACCAGAATTTTTGCAGTTTCGATGTGGTTGCTTTTCCCTCCCCATACCGTGCGATGCAGAGGTGTGTAGCCGTCCTGGTGCGCCTCATCCACTCGAATATCGTGTTGAATCAACACAGAAGCGGCTCCTGGTCTGCCTTGAAAAGCAACGCCGTGTGGTGGGGTGTATCCATCCTTTTCTGGAATCGAATAGTCTGCTCCGAGCGCGAGGAGCGCTTCTACGACGAGATGTTGGCCCGCCAGCGACGCAGCCATGAGAGGCGTCTGTCCGCTTCCCGACTCACGCGCATCAAGCTCCTGAACATCGAACTCACTACCGGAGAAGTAACCTACGTCACCCGCTCTCGCTCTCTGATGCGACACGCCCGCTTGTGCGCCAGGAAGGAAAAACGAAATGCACAGCAGAAGCGTGCAAGTCACTCGCACGTGACGGGACATCGTGGGAAGCACCAGCAACCGTGCGCTTCGTTCTGGGGAGCACCAAAAAAAAAAATCGTCTTTTCGTCCTCGAGCGTCTGCATCGTGGAGCCATTGTTACGTGCCCTGAATCCGCCCACCACTTTCGAGGGCCGAGACTGGTGTGTAGAGATGGGCACGAGGCTTTTGAAACTCGGTATGTGGAAATCCTGTCTGCTCGCTTCTTCTTACTTGCCTTCCTCCAGCCATTACGTTCTGACTTCTGTCTTGCGTCACATCTGAAATCCACAGGATCGATCGTTGGAGCGTTCCTTGCCGTATGGGTACGCCTTGCCTCTGACGAATCTTCTCAAACCACGTATTTCACCGTCCTCGCGTACATCTCTGCGTATCCAATGCTTTGTATTTGACCATCGTCCTCTCCTTCACGTCCATACTTCGAACAGGTTTACGCGTTGCAGAGCGGACTCCCCGAGCAGTACCGGAAAGCTGTTGAACTGGTGCCTCTTTGGGCGCTCGTATCTTTCGGTTGTTACTCCTTGTGCGTAATAGGTTGGAGTTTAGCGCACTTTCCGACGTGTGAGGAGGATGCAGCAACTCTTCGTGTCGAGATAGACAAAGCTCAGAAGGAGCTGCAGGCACGGGGAGTACTCACCGCTGCGGATCTCAACGGCGACAACGATTGATGCGGCGGGTGTAATTTTCCTCATACTGTAGTCTAGTAATAATCGGCACTACCTGCCTGCTATCCAACATCTAATTCGTCACCCGCTTCGCGCAGGCGCATCATCACTCCCATGACCATCGGCAACACGTGCAAGGATCGAATGGACTCGGAGTAAAATCGGGCCCACCTCTGGGTCGTTCATGTAGTCATGTGCGGAGGAAGGGTCCTCGATCATCGACTGGAAAGCCTGCAGCACGCGCTCGGACCGCATGCCTTCTTGGATGGTCGGGTGGCTGAGGATGTCGCCGAGGAGCATCTGCATGCTCTCGGGGTTCCCTCGCGCGCCCATACCTCCATCAACATCCTGCATTGCCCTCAATCTCCCACCACCCCTTTCACCGAGAAGCCAGGCGCACGCCGCGTCGTGGTCGTTGTGTGTCGCAGTGAGCGCGGCGAGCACTTCGTCGCGCGGGAAACCCATCTCGACGAGTCGTTGCACGTTGGCTTCATCAGGTTCACCTGCAGGCTCTCGCGGACCACGAAACATTGTCTGTGATGTTCCGAGTGTACTCATCACCTGTCTAATCTGTACGTCCGTCAGCTCAGCATCCGCCTCGGAACCATCCCCGACTTCCAGGAGCCATTCCATCGCCGCTCCGGGGTGATTACGGTGAAGGAGAAGCGCCTTTTTCGCGCGCGCCTCTGCGAACCCCATATCCAGCAGCGTCGCCATCGCCTCTGCGTTAGGTTCAGGAAGGGTAATTCCTTCGATCCGACCTGCTCGTGACGCCACTGTGGCGTACGCTTCAGGGCTCTGCCCATCGCTCGTTGGCATCAGCGCGGGTGTTCCGACGCGCAAACCCTCAAAGCTCGAGTTCAACCCACGGGAGCCAACCGATGGTGGCGACGACGCGCTCGTCGTGGCGCCAGCCTTGGCCATGACTCGGTTGATGTGCGCGGTATCCGGGCCTGATTGGCTAGATTCGCACTGTTTCCAATTTTCTCCACCTCTCTGCTTGACGACTACGACGATGTCCCCTTCCACGACTCCCGCATCGGACAACAGCTCGTCTCCGTTTGCGAGAGTGCGCCCCGAGTGGATTAATCGTTGCCGCGAAGGCAACAGGTCCACCAGACTGGACTCAAACAGCCTCGCCTTGAGCTTATCCACGGTGTCATGGGCCGCGATGTTGTCAAGCTCCTTGGCTCCGTTCTTCAGATTGAGGATACTCAGCCTCATCTCGCGCGCTCGCCTTCCCCGAGATCCAGGCGAGGAGGTCGGCGAGGACGAAAGTGGGAACTCATATGAATCGAACCTCGCGAGACCCAGAAAAAAAACAATTGCTCCTAAAAAATCAAAAATCAGTAAATCACCCGACCTTGGGATTTATACATAACTTTGTGGAGAAGGCTTTCCGAGACGTGAAAGAGCGCCAAAAATGATTCAGAGGTAGAAGGCGCGATTACCTACCAAACACGAGAAACGACACACAAATTAAAGCGCTGAATCATTGTAAACGAAAAACCAAAGTGCCCGTGTTACCCAGAGCCTTGAAATCCGCATGATCCGCGGCTTTTACGTCCTTCTCGAAAGATACGAAGTGACAACCTACCTTCTCTGAGAGTACGGAAACATCCAGAGGAACTGATTCATGCAAAATAGACGGTGGATGCGGGTAAACTGCAACTCCTATTGAAAATAGAAAACAACGCTTTATCGGATGATTTAGCCGTGGTACCGTGCCCATATCAAACATCGTGGTGCGTACCGTGTTGACTGTCCATCCCTGCAGGATGTATTAAATAATTCGAATCGCGGGGATATAGGTGACCGATTTCGTATTTCTCCGGTTCAGACAGTTCTGAAGTGCCCAGTCGTGAAACAATATCAGGCAGTCATTAACGCCGTAGATGTTCAGCGCAAACACACCATCTACGTGAATTGGACTTCAACGCGTGTCAATATCGAGTACATGCTCGCAGAACTTGGCGAATACGCGCACGTTATTGACGGTTTCCGACGCAAAGGGCCATCGACCCAAAACTCAACGAACAAAAGATTCAAGTAAAACGCTCCTGAATACATCTTACAAGCAGAGAACCACTTCTTTTCTAAGCGCTTTGAATTCTCTTCTAAGCCCTTTCCTCGTCCTTCTAATATCATTTGAGTGAGCATATTTCACAAGCGCTTGTCGAAGTCTTTCGGATGTCCATACACGCATGCGAGTTTGTCGCTAGATCATGGAGCTTACGGGTTGTTGTTCTTACAACGTCAACTCATCGCTGTCCATGCATTGGCGTTGCAGGGTACTACTATCTGTGGAGCGTGGAGAGCTTCCTCTTGTCTTGATGATACGGACATTTTTGTTGTTGATTTCGTCGCGTGATGCCAACCAGAGCTCTACGCGCTAGCTCAAGGAATACAAGACTGCCCCTTATCGTGGCTCTTTGCTCTGGGGAAATGGCAAAAAAATCGCTGAAGCGTCAGTTGCAGCTTCCGCTGCTATCGTCAGTCCGCTCACGGTACGTTTGAGACACTTGTAAGTGCATTCAATGCACACGAGATACTCAGTACTTCGATATCTTCGGAGGATGATGTTCTTTCCACCGTCAAGCGTTTTTTTGACAAGTCCTGAAGAAGGTGTCTCGATTGGCGTTGTTACGTGCGCAACCGCGCGAGTCTCGTCAAAAACACAGTGTTGAGAATTTGGATTCAGTCCCACCGCCTCTGATGTGCTCTCCGAGCTTACCCATCGTCGGTTGATTGAAGCCGATGCTAGCTAGCTTATTTAAGACGATTTTCGTTGTGCGTTGTCAATTTTTCTTTACCGCCTCTTTGCTCTGTTCCTTCGCTTCTTCCCTTCGCGTCTGGGATGATGGCTGTTTCATTGTTTTTTTTTGAAGATTGATAAACGCTTTTGCGCAATCTGCCAAAACTCGCGAGCCCGATTTTGGCAACGGTCACTGCATCTCTCGGAACGTGAGCTGCGTGACGGCAGAGCTTGGTTCCCGCGGCACGTGTCGTGGGAACAAGCGTGTAGGATGGGTCGAGGGGACGAGGCGTCGCGTCCCAGGGCCGCGCACGTAGCGCACATGATATCTGCGCGGGTGCGTTGTGGCCCCGGTGCTTGTGGCGACATCGTTTTCTCTCGGGACTTGTGCCTCTCTCTTTCCTTCGCTCTCCTCTCTCCCACCAACACTGTGACCCCTGACCCTTTCCAAACCCACTTGGACGCCACAGATGGACGCCTTCACGGAGAATCTACAGAGCGCGAGGGAATATAACGATGCGATAACCATGATGCTGCAGGATGAGCTGGAGATGCCCCGTGACGTTGCTGGTCGCCTCGCGGCACCCAACCTGTCGTTGGCACGGAAAAACGCATTCGAACAGGATGTGGCAGGAAGCTCAGGGTTAAGGCAACGAACCTCATCCGAAATGAATGTCGCACGTTCTGGGATATCCTCACAAAAGGCCAGCATTCTCGAGGATGAGATTGAACGCTTGCAGCGTGACGTGGAGCGCCATCGTGAGGTGGAGGCTGAACTCGAGGCGATGATGTCAGCTGCATCCGAACACTGGTTGCGCGACACTGCGAAAAAGAGCGCCGAACCAAATAAGCAAGTTGAGGTTGAGGATGCGAGACTCAAGGCTGCCACGGACGCAAGCGCGAAAGAAAATCTCGCGGTTGAGGCGCGATACCGAGGGTTGGCTGAAGAGGAACTTGCGATGGCGCGGAAAGAACTTGATGCCGCAAGCAATAAACTAGTCGCAGCGGCTGAAAAGGGAGAACATCTTATTCGCCGAATAGCCACGTTGGAGGCGGATCTCGAGACTCGGAACCTGGAAGCTGACGAGCTCAGGGCAGAACTTGTCGTTTCCAGAAACCAACCATCGACATCAGCTGCAGTCATGGATGCGCCGAAGACTACTACGCCGGATGCCAAAATAGCCAAGGTGGTCGCGTCAGCGGAACTCGAACAAGCTTTACAGGAAAAACAAATGGCCGACGCACAGGCGTCGATGCTGCGTTCTTGTTTGGAGGACACGGAAGAACTCTTGGAGCAGTCAAGGTCCAAGGCGAGCCTGCTTGAAAAGAAGCTGCGGGCTCTCAAGTCCGAAACTACAACAGAAAATGAAGACGAGATCGAGCGACTTCGAAATCAAGCAGCTGAAGCAGAGAGCAGAGCGAGCACTGCTCTTCGGAGGGTTAAACAAGCCGAGTTGGAGGTAAACCTCGCGAAAGAAGAAGCACAAAAAATACGGCTTGCTGCTGAAGCCGAGCGCGACTCTGCCATCTCTGCGCCTCAGGAGCAGAAAAAGGTACTTTTAGCGACAACTGCAGGGCTATCGGGTGATGCCGTACAAGCCTTGGAAGGGCGCTTGCAGACGGAGTCACGTCTCAGCGCGCAGCTCAAGACGGACCTGGCTTCCGCGGAACGCAGAGTTTTGGAGAAGGAAGCAGAGGTTGCCGAGTTACGCGCAACGTCCGAAGTTCAAGCTCATCGCATCGAGAGTCTCGAGTTAAAGTCGCAGGCTTTGCAGGGTGAATCGTCCTCAGAAAAAGTCGACGCCAATGCTAGGCTGACACGCCTCACAGCGTCTTTGGAAGAAACATCTGGGAAGGTTACGGCTGCCGAGAATCGAGCAAAAGCTTTGCAGGCGGAGGTGAAATCTTTGACGCAGTCGTTGCAAGAAGAACGCGCCGGTGTGAAACTGCTGGTCGGTGCCGCTGATCAGGCTGCTAAAAACTCTGATGTGCAAATTAAAATCCTCGAAGAGAAGCTCGAAAACAAGCTGCGCGAGTCAAAGCGGCTGACAGCTGAGCTGGCAGCTTCGCAACTACGCGTCTCTCACATGCAATCTGACGCTCAAGTTGCTGCGCGTTCGTCTGCTGAAGTCGAGTCCAAGGTGGCAGAGCTTGAGACATCATTGGCCACATTTCGATCGGAAGCAACGGCAGCATTACAGCGCAAAACAGATGAACTTATTGAATCGTCCCGTGCGTCGGCTGAATTTGAGGCAAGCAACCAAGTCGCGGACGGCGAGATTCGGAAACTCAACGAGGCTCTACTTGAGCAGATAAAGACGTCCACTGGTGAATGTTCATCATCATCATCCGAGGCTGTGAAACTGCGTGAATCGCTCGCTAAATCAGAGGCTTCAAAACAAAGCTTAAGACTTGCTGAGGCTGATATCAAAATGAAGCTAGCGAGTGCGGAGGCCTATGCAGCGGAGCGAGAGGCTGATTACGCCGTAAAACATGAACAGCTCACCGCGAAGCTTGTGAAGTCGGAGGCGTGCTTGCAAGCGGCGCGCGCCGAGACGTCAACGATTGAGTGGGCTATTTCAGAGGTGAAGTCTCAACTTCAAGTAGATGAATCGAGAGCCCAGAATAAGCAGGCTGAAATAGACAACCTGGATGCGTTGCTTTCGGAAACCCGGACGAAGGCATCTGGCGAGAGAGCCTCGGCATTGAAAGAATTTAGCGAGAAACTGGCTGCGTCTGATGCCAAGTTTGTTATTTCTCAGCAGGAATGCGCTAATCTTCGGGGCGAACTTGCGGATGCACGACTGTCTGTGAAACATATTTCTGACGCTGCTGATTCTGCGAAGCGACGAGTTGAACAACTCTCTTCTGAATCAGCATTAATGACACAACGTATTGTTGAGGTGGAATCCAGGTGTAAGGAAGCTGAAGATTGCGCGTCAAACGCGGAGAGGGCGCTTTCGGCACTTAAAGAGGAATCGAGGAGTACGCTCAAGCTCAAATCTGAGGAGCTTGTCGTTGCGTTGTATGCACTCTCACAAGCTGAAGATGCAAAGACTGAGATTGAGGATGAACTCAATTCGCTTAAGGCGATCGTGTCGAGGGACGAACCTCTTGCAGCTGATGAGATGCTCCGCAAACAGGTTGTTGAGCTTCGCGAAGCGCTTTCAGAGGCGCGAGATGCTCAAGCCGGTCAACAATCAACGCAAACAGAATTTAGACTTTCGCTCGAAGCCACGGAAGCTGCCACCGCGGACCGTGAAAGTGAGTTTGAGCTTCAACGCAAAGGATTTCAGGACCAACTTGAAAGTGCTAAATTACGAGCGCAAGAATATCTGGCTGAAAATGCTAAGATGGAGTGGTCAATGTCGATACTCGAAACGCGTGTACAAACGGAACTGTCGCGCACTTCTGCAAAACAGGCCAAAATCGACGGGTTGTTGAAGCAAATACAAGAGCTCAATTTACTGGTGGAGACGACTAGGGCCGAAGCTGATGCAAGGGTCTCAGCATGCGAGTCAGAGACACTCGAACTAAAGGAGCTGCTCGCATCTACCCGTCACGAACTTCAAGAAGCTCAGGACACATCAGCTCAGCTCGTCGGTGAATTGAAATCTGCTGGCCTTGATCGCGAGGAGTCGGCCAAAACCGCAGCACGTCTCGCGAGCGAAATCGAGTCCAAACGTGCTATTGCGGAAGGGCAGGTTGCAGAAGTTGAAGCTGCCCTATCCGCGTTCCGGATTCAGGCGAATCAGACTTTGGAATCCAAGACGGCAGATCTGCTATCGGCGACGCTCGCTGCTGCAGATGCCGAAACGGCAAAGAAATCCGCCGGCGCGGAGGTTCAGCGACTGAAGGTTGTCGTGCAGAAATACGAACAAGACAAGTGTCTTGATTCGGCGATAAAAGCGGAAGTTACGGAGCTTCGCGGTGCCCTTGGGGATGCATTAGATGCCCACAAGGGTCAGCAATCTTCGCTAACTGAGTTGAAGCTTCGTTTGGAAGCTACTGAGACCTCTACAGCGGAGCGAGAGGCTGATTATGCCGCAAAACACGAACAGCTCACGGCGAAGCTTGTGACGTCGGAGGAGTGCTTGCGAGCGGCGCGCGCCGAGACGGCAAAGATGGAGTGGTCTGTTTCGGAGTTAAAGTCTCGACTTCTGGTTGAGACCACCAAGTTGAAAGACGCCCAAGAACGGAGTTCCTCCTCCTCTACCAAGCTAATGAAAGCTGAGCAGGAAGTTATAAGCACTGGAATAGAACTTGCTGAAGCTAAGCGACTTTCGGAGCATTCTTTGGTTGATCTCGAAAACGTTCGGAGACGGTTGGAAACGCAAGTCGTTTTGGCGGCACAGCTTGAATCCAAGTGCGCGGATGCAGAGCAGCGAGCATCAAACGCTGAAGGAGCTCTTGCGGCCTTCAAACGTGAAACGATGCTTGTCGTGGAGCAAAAGATCGAAGAAATTACGGCGGCTAAACAGTCCAACGCCGAGCTGATGCACGCCGACTTTCAGAAGATGGCGACAGTCGCCCTCGAGAGTAAAACGGCTGAGCTCGCGTTGGCCACCCATGCCGCGGCGGAGGCAGATTCGGCGAGTGCGTCGTCAATTGGCAACATCGACAGGGTTAAACAAATGTTAGCTAAGGTTGAGGAAAATGCCGCGAATGCTGCTGAAATCAGGGTCTCCGCGGTTAGACGGGAATTTGCGTCGGAACTGGTTAGCTTGCGGAAACTTCTCGACAAGGCACCAGACTCACGCGCTTTGGAAGTTGAAATTTCGAGCCTTCGATCCGAACTGAAACGTGCAAGGGAGGCTCACGTGTTGCAGACGGCTTTACACGACGATATGCGCGCGCAACTAGATACATTCCAAGGACTGTACGAAGCGTACGAGTCTACCGCCAGAGAAGAGCTGTCAAGTCTGCGCGATCGTCTCGAGGAGAAGGAACGAACTTTGCTCGAAACGAAGCACCAACAGGTTGCCAAAAAAGCTGAGATTTCTCGCCTTGAAGCGAAGTGCAAAGAGCTGGAGATTGTCAACGAGGCGGCTAATTGTGCATTGACTGCCGTATCCAGCGAGACACAAATTGTCATGACAGCCCACATCAAGCGAGCGACGGAGGCAACCGAACGCGCAACGCAGATGGCTTCGTCGACTGCCGCCGCGCAGGCAGAAGTCGCTCTTTTGAAAGTACGTTGTGTTGAACTCGAACGTCTTCTCGAGTCTGAGCAGACCCTTTTTGCGGCCGACATGGAAACCATGAAAATTTCCATGGATTCCGAGTTAAAGCGCTCCAAAGCGCGGTGTGCTGAACTGGAGCAGGCTCACGACCGCGACGAAGTCCAACGTCTGGTTACTGAGATCCATATCCTTCAGCGCGAAAATGCCGAAACTCTCGGCGTGTGCGAAAACCTCAAGGAACAGCTGAACAGAGTCGCGGAGGCGGCGGAGATATCGAATGACCTCAACAAACGTCACGTAGACGAGACACAGGCTGCGAGCCGTCTGGCTGAATCGGAACACGACGTGTCCCGTACCCAGAGCGCTTTGCTGGCGGAGGAGATCTCCATCGCGCGCGCGAACGTCGCCGCGCTCAGCGCCGTGAGGGATTCGCTTGAAAGCGAGCTGTGTGCCAAGGAAGACGTCGTGATCAACGCAAACAACGCTCGCGACCAGGCGATCGACGAAGCGCAGGAGCTTCGTCTCCAGCTCACGTACTTGCAGCGGGATACTCAAAAGCTCGAGATGGATGTCATTACAAAGTTAGAAGAGCCATTTGGGGAGGCGCAGATAAGCGCCGCGTTGTCCGAGGAGCTTCAGATAAAGCTCGTGGAGATAAAATCGCGCGCTGAGAGCGCGGCGCGTGACGCGAAGCTTGCGAGCACAGAGTTGAAGGAAAAAATAAGGACTTCCAGAGCGGAGCTTGCCGCGTCACGTAAAGAGGTCCAGCGGCTGTTCACGGAATTGGAGAAATACGCTGCGGGACGTGCGAGCAACGTTGAACGAGCAAAGGAAGAGTTGCGTGAGGAGACTGAACTTATGATTCGGGGCACGCAGGAGGAGGTTTCGAAAGCGTTGTTGGAAAGCGAGCGCTTAAAGCGACGTTTGGGAGCATCCGGCGCGCGTGTCACGCAGCTCGGAAACGAAGTCATACGCTTACAGAAGCACGAACACGCGCTGCATGCAATCCTAGGTGCAGCTGACGCGTGACATTTGGTACGGTAGAAATAGACTATTGAATAGCTTCATATTTTTAGAACTCGACTCCTTGTGTCGGTGGAACCAGCAGGGTCCCCGAGTTCCATCCCTCCGTGCTACACACCTGCGGCTCTCTTCGCGCGGCATTCCAAATATCCTCCATGCGTGGTTTGATATCGCGCACTGCGAGCCATCGCGGGTCGAGCTGCTTGGTCACCATCCGCTTCGCAGTCTTCGGTGGTTCTTGGGGGATAGCCGTCAAGCCTTCAAATCGCCGCCCGTTTCGCGGCAGCGAAAGGTCCATGTTCGCCGCCGCCATCGCCCGCACGTGCGTGTCCGCGACCGCCGCCGCCTCTTTCTTCCCAGTCACGCCCAGCGGCGCCATGTGATGCTGCAGCTCGGCATCTTTATCGAACACAGCAAACGGGATGAGTGCGTTGCGGTGCAGCAGAGGCCTGGACGACATCAACGACGGCTTTGCTAAGTCTGTCTCAGCGCCGGTCACGCCGCCGAGCATTTCGTCGCGGTCAAAATCATCAAACTCCTCCTCGTCTGAATCGTCATCTTCTGGCGCTTCCGCCAAGACCTTCGCAGCCATCTTCGCCACTACCCGTGTGGCGCGCTCAGACGGCGTGGTATCTGGCGCGTGGTGGTACTTCCCGGAGCGGGTAAACGCCGGGCGCATCACGCCTGTTTCCTTCGTCCTCTCCACGGCTTTCGTTTTAGCGGATGGCGTCGGCGGCGGCGCCGCGCGAGGCTCTTGCTCTGCCGCGGAAGCGTCATCGTCATCCGCGTCGGATGTGGAGACCTGGACGTCGCCCACGTCGCTTACGAACCGAATACCGGAACCGTCCCTGTTTGTCCCCGACAGCAGCGGGCCGTGACCGAGCGGTTGCGGGGGAATATCCGCCCCCAAACCTTGCTCTCGAAGCAGCGCCGTTACGGACGGCGTCAACCTGCCCTCGAACATCCGAGGCGCACCCGCGGAGCTACACACCATCGCAAGGTCAATAGTCACCGGTGATTGGCTGTATCCACATCCCACGACTCCGCTCGTGTACGACGAGCTCGCGATGGAAGTCCATTTCTCTGTTTCGAATAAGCGCGCTTCGCCGCGCCCCGCGTGGTGGGGTTCTCCCGACCCCGCGAGAAGCGACGCCCCGTCGCCGCGGAAGGAAAGTTGTGAGATTTCCGCGCCAGCCATGTGATGCAACACCGCCTCCGCGCGCCAGCCGCAATCCGTGGAGTTACCTGACGCGTCCGCGGTCCAAGCGTACACCACGCCGTCCGCGGAACCCGCGGCGAGGAGCCGCTTAGTGCCGTTCGCGTCGGCGCTCCACATGGCGAGCGCGGTGAGAGGCGCTGGCGCATCGCCCGGGGTCATTCTGTGTAACATTCTTAATCGCGGATCGTCGCTCACCTGCCACACACGCACTGAACCATCGTTACCAGAGGACATTACGCACGTGGCGCTCGCGATGGCCACAGCGCGCACGCTGCCTCGGTGCGCGGCGCTGATGCTGCCCACCTTTTCGCCGTCCGCCACGCGCCACACCGCGAGGGAGCCGTCTTCGGCTCCCGAAACCACCATCGTGCCATCCGAGGAGACTTGGAAAGCGGAGACCGCAGCGTTGTGCGACCCGAATAGAAACACCATGCTGCCTGTCTCGCCGCCGTCAGCCGGAAGAGTGGAGTACAGGAGATTCGGTGAGCCCATCTGCGAAATCAGGACGGCGCCCGCTTGTTGTTTGGGGATGAACTCAAACTGACGCCACGCGCGGTGCACGGGCTCGAGTTCGCCATCCTCGGCCTCGGTGTGGAGCTGAAACCGCTCGACACCGCTTCCCGTACGTCCTCCTGTGCGCATGGAGCGAACCACACCCCCTCGCTCGACCGCAGCCGCGTGGCGCCGGTCCTCCGGGTCTAATCTGGCGCAGTCTAAACGGCTTTCGCCGAGGGCAGCCAAAGGCTTTTCCGCCACGACGCCGCCTCGAAGACCGGCCGTTGAGGCGGCATCGTCGACGCGCGAGCGGTCATCGAGCTTCGGGGGGAGGCGTACGAGCCACGTGTGGCTCATCGTATCGCGTGCGCTGGACCTGCGTCCGCGTCTTGCGCGAGGCAATGCCGGCAACTGTCTCGTTTTGAAATTTACAACGACTCTTTCATTCTGCTTTTGACTGCCTGCTGGCCAAAAGCTGTCGTTGTTTTTGACTTTCGCGAAGGTACAGGACGCAAAGGCTGGCGAGTTGACCTGTTGTACAACGTTATTAGTATAAAAACGACGCCTATCCCACGACCCGTGATCCGAAAGCCCCCCGTCAGTCGTCGTCCTGCGCCGAGTCGTTGAACGAACTCCAGATGGAACTCGTTTCGCAGTTTGACCCGGTTTCGTCGTCGATGACGATTTCGAGGGTTTTTTTCTCCCAATTCGCATCCGAGCGAAGCGCGTCTTTCCGTGCGAGCGCCGCGTTCCTCTTCGCGGCTGCTCTACTTTTCACGTCCCACCGCCACATTAACAGCATCGCGCGTACAAACCGAAATCCCATCCAAGCCTCGATGCACAGCACGTGCCATGCTATTAAAATCACCGCGTAAACCGCCATCGTGGCTTGCACTTTTTCGTGACAATCCATCCCAGCTTTGAAGTGGAACAAATCCGCGACTTGGAGGCCTTGCCGCAACGCGGCGTTAAGGATTACTTCGTCGTTTTCGCAGTATACTCGCGTGGAGTACACCTTTTGGTTGTACATTGAAAGCGCGAACAGCGCGATGACGGCGAGGAGGGCGAGGAACCGCCCGAGGTACCGCGCGTTTCGCACGACCCTCTGTCGGAAATCCGTAGTTTCACAAGCCGGGCCGGGTCGCGGAGGCTGGGGATCGGCGCCGAACTCGGCGAAGTCCTGTTTTCGTTTGTGGTTTTGGTTTTCGAATCGCGCCTGGGTACTCGCGGAAGGCTCTCCCCCCGCGGACGTGTCCGTCGCACCGGCATCCCCA
>Ga0209830_10002465_pt1 | contig 14925 bp, 13 predicted proteins | sample ArcticOcean_MG_C_12_FD_187439 | JGI IMG/M metagenome (GOLD analysis project Ga0209830, IMG submission 187439) | Marine microbial communities from western Arctic Ocean - ArcticOcean_MG_CB8_130 (SPAdes) (version 2) | ecosystem: Environmental > Aquatic > Marine > Oceanic | place: Arctic Ocean...
GTTGATGATGGGAAATCAATCAAGAGCACAACAATATCTTTTCTTTGCTCAAAGACAGGTGAACAAGATTCCTGATATAGAAAGAGACACTGAACTCAAAAGCGTAGAGAGCGTTGGAGTAATTGGGGCGGGCACCATGGGCGGTGGTATATCGATGAATTTTGCCAATGCCGGTATTCCAGTAACAATTGTAGAGCAAAGCCAAGAACGCCTTGATAAAGGTTTGAGCATAATCAGAAAGAATTATGAAAATACAGCGGCAAAAGGCCGAATTACAGCAGCTCAAGTTGAAGAACGCATGGGACTAATAGATGGAAAAACTTCTTTAGAGGATTTGAATACTCAAGATCTTATAATTGAAGCCGTCTTTGAGAATATGGATCAGAAGAAAGAAATTTTTACCAAGTTGGATTCAATTTGTAAAGACGGTGCTATTTTGGCATCAAACACCTCCGCTCTGGACGTTAATGAAATTGCTTCTGTTACCAACAGACCTGAGGACGTTATAGGTCTGCATTTCTTTAGTCCTGCAAACATAATGAAACTTCTAGAAATTGTTAGAGGAGATAAAACCTCTAAGACTGTTGTTGCAACGTCAATGGCAGTTGCAAAAAGAATCCAGAAAATTGCAGCCGTCGTAGGCGTATGCCCAGGCTTTGTAGGCAATAGAATTCTTGCACAGAGACAAAGAGAAGCGAACAAGCTGATTCTTGAGGGAGCTCTTCCTTGGGACATTGATGATGCGTTGTTTGATTTTGGATTCCCAATGGGCCCTTTTGCAATGTCAGATCTGGCTGGTTTGGACATAGGCTGGAACAAAGAAACATCCAACGGTGAGAGCATAAGAGACTTGTTGTGTGAGGCAGGAAGACTGGGCCAAAAATCCGGTAAAGGGTTCTACGTTTACGACGAGAACAGAAACAAATCTTCTGATCCGGAAGTGGAAGCCATCATTAAGAAATTTGGTGAAGAACGTCAAGTTCGAATGAGAGACATAAACAAAGAAGAAATTCTAGAAAGATGCCTCTATCCTATGATCAACGAAGGTTTCAAAATACTTGAGGAAGGGATGGCGATCAGAGCCAGTGACATTGATATCGTTTGGACCAATGGCTACGGTTGGCCGGCTTACGAAGGCGGACCTATGTTTTATGGGAATACCATCGGCTTTGATAAAATCCTCTTCTGGCTTAAAAAAGCAGAATTGGAATTAGGACCTGAATTTAAGCCTTCAGCTTACTTAGAAAAAGTAGTTGCCGAAGAGATTAATATTTTCTAGTTGTAAACCACTGCAGAAATAATCTCAATTAAATCTTTTACACTTTGGCGAAAAGCGTTTTCATTAACCTTTTCGTCATTTCCGTGTACGCCAGAAAATTCATCACCTTTTGCTATTAAAGGGTTAAAGCCATAACTCGCTATGCCCAGATCGCGCGTGAAGTGACTATCCGTAAAGCCAGTACTCACGGAAGGAACAACGGTTGAGTTGGGGTAAAGTCTTGAAGTAACTTCTTCTATAGCAATAAATAGATCAGAGTCCGTCGGAGAAATGGCAGAGGTAAACGCCATGATGACCTCAACTTCAACACCAGTTCCATCCAGCAACTCTTTAAAGGTAGTAATAAATTCTTCTGCAGGTCTGTCTGGCAATATTCGACAATCCACTTCTGCCCAGGCCTCCGGTGGTATTACATTTATCTTCGACGATCCACCCATTCGGGTCATGGAACAAGTGTCCCTGGTCAAGGCGTGTCTGGAAGCTGAGTATTCTTGCAATTCCTCTAAAAAGCCTTCCTCCTGAATAGAGGCTTTAATGTTAAAAAATTTCTGAGCCAACTCCCCTTCCATCGATTTTGAATCACTTTTAAATATCTTTTCTACTTCGGGGATGATTCTTGCTTCGAAGGGGTTTTCTTTAATTCGATTTAAGGCTTCAACTATTCTTGTGACCGAACTTGTGGTTCTTGGGGAAGAGCCATGTCCAGGTATGTCTACAGCGGTAAGTCGCAACCAAACGGGAACCTTTTGTGTCACTTCAACTCCAAAGATAATTTTTTCATTGGATTGATAACCACTTCCTCCTTCGTTGATTAACAAACCAGCTCCTTCAAATACTTCAGGGTGATTGTCCACCATCCAGCCTGCACCAAAAGCACCGCCAGCTTCTTCGTCTGCGGTTGCCAAAAATACTACGTCCCTATTGAGTTTAATACCTGCCCGGTGAAGGCTTAAGAAAGTGGCCAACTGAGATATACCGGTTCCTTTCATATCCAACGCCCCTCTGCCCCAAATGTAACCGTCTTTTATTTCTCCAGAAAAAGGGTCAGCAGTCCAATAATTCATGTTTGCAGGAACCACATCGGTGTGCTGAAGCAATATTAATGTTGGCTTGTTGCCTCCTTTAATACGAGCCCAAATGTTTCCTCTTCCAGGGGCACTCTCAGCTGACTTAAATTCAATGCCTTCAGATTTAAAAATATCAGCGTAGAAATCCACTGCTCTGGATTCATTTCCTGGAGGATTAACCGTATCAATTTGTAAATACTTCTGGAGCCATTCAACGGCTTCGTCATCTACCTCAAGGGACGATGCGTGCATATTCATACAAGAGATAGCCAAGATGGGAAGTAATAATTTTTTCATGGTACAAATATACTCGATTTTCTGACTAAGGAGCAAGGCTAGACCTGGCTTGAACTCCCCAAGTGCCATCGTGGTTGGTTACGATATACAAAGAGCGGTATTTTCCAATTGATTCATTGTCCTTATCAAAGCGTTGAAACTCAGTGGAGATATGTACTTTATTTGCAGAAGCAAGGATCACGTCTCTCGATACCCAAGCCGATCGATCCCAGCCGATTGAGACGAGACTATTGAATACGTCTCTAGAAGCGAAATCTTCACTGCTTTCCCAAACACTCACATCACCGCCTCCTGCCAATCTAACTTGAGGGTAATTCAAGGTTTCAGACCAAGCTTCCATGTCTCTGCTGTTAAAAGATGACATGAATGCATCAAGCACCTGCATGGCGCGCTCCTCAGAGCTTAAAGATCCTTCCGGTACAATATGTTCTGAAGCAGAACCAAAAACAAAATTGGAAGAACATAAAAAGAAGATTGTAATAGAAGCTAAAAGCAGTTTTTTCATCCTTTGAATGTACTGCATAAATTGACTTAGGATCAAGTTTATTAAGAAAAGTATTTGGTATGAAAATCCTGTATATCAGGATCTACTAAAGCATCAGATTTCTTTAATTCTTGATGGAGCGTTAGAGAATCAAGAGTCTTGCACCTACTTAAAGCAACGTAGGCTTGGCCTGTAGCAAAAGCCCCGCTTCCAAGATCAACTGAACAACTTTCTAAAGTGAGCCCTTGAGCTTTATGAATCGTTACAGCCCAACCCAATTTAATAGGGAACTGTTTAAAGGATGACACCACCTCTTCAAGCACTTCGTCACTGTCGGCATCGTAAGTGTATTTAACCTTTGTCCACTCCTCTCGCTCAACTTTGTGGGTTTTCCCAGCTACTTTAACCTTGATGCATTTTTTATTTTTATCCAAGCATTCTGTTACTACGCCAACCGTTCCGTTTACCCAACGTCCATCGCTGTCATTTTTGATGAACATAACTTTTGCATCTTTTTTTATCTTCAGCTCCCTAGGAGCGGGAAGATCATTGTCTTTAAGCTCCCCTATTTCCTTAGATTTAATAACTTCTTCATGGTTGTCGTTTAAAGAGAGCTTATGATAATTGATGTCTTCTGCACGGTTCTTCCTTGAAGTTAATGTCATGAAGGGATCGGCTTCTATTGTTGGTTCGTAACAGCGACTATTTATTTTATCTATTGTTGATTCTAAATCCTTTCCAAGCCTGACATTGTTCAAGAGTTCATAAAACTCATCATCTTCTTCCTGACGAAATGATTTAGTAAGCTCAAAAAAAGTAGGATCTTCTATTTCTTTAAAACTGTGTGCATCAAAGAAATAGACTGAATCGTACTTCTGATAGATTGTATTTTCTTCGTGTTGCTTCACCACTGGCGGTAATTGGAACAAATCTCCACAAGCCAAAACACTGACTCCACCAAAAGGCTCCATATTATTTCTGTGAATTTGTAACGAATTAGAAATAGCATCCAACATAGGCGCTCTTACCATTGATATTTCATCAATAATCAATAACTCTAAATTTTTTAATAACTTTCCAAAACGCGGGTCTTTTGATTTTGTTATTTCCGGGATGGTATCAAAGCCAATACGAAAGGCAGAATTTATAGTGGTTCCACCTATATTTAAAGCGGCTATACCAGTCGGTGCCACAACCATCTTCTTTTTATCTAATTGATTTTTAACATGTTCAAGTAAAGTAGATTTACCGGTTCCAGCCGCTCCAGTTAAAAAAATAAATTGCTGTTCTTCGTCATCTAAGAGATTAATTATTTCGTCTTCTATTTCCTCAAAAGACAAGTTTTTATTATTTGAAACCATAATGGATATCTAAATTAAGAACACGTGGAACACATCGAAAAGAACCAATCTATTATTTCATAGAATGATCTTTTTTTATTCTTCTTTAGGGTTATTTGAATGAATAAGTTTAAATTTATTTGATTTGTAAGACCACAACTCTATCTCTGTGCCCTTGAGTTCTTTTCCAGTTGCTTCAGGGTTAAGATTGTTCTTCCAATTAAGTAAAATACCTTCGTTGATGTTTTTTAACTCCTCTGAAGAATTTTTAGGTAATGAGATAAGGTAATTCTTCAATTGAAGGTGGGCATCGTTGTTAAGTTTAGAAGATGCCTTGGTTTCAATCACTATTGGGGACTGTAATTGCCATTTTTTGTTTTTTTGAGCAGGTATTAAAAAATCTAATCTAAAGAGACCAAGGCTTTCTTTTTTATAGAATATTTCTAAATGAGTCTCACGGAGATATTTGATACCAGCCTTCCTGAAAGATATTGCAAGAGCCTGCTGCAAAGTATCTTCTTTAAAACCAGAACCGAGTTCTTTGTATACCTCTTCAGCCAAACTCAAGACATGATCGGTGCATTTAATAATATTTTTTACTTCATTCATTATTTTTTTAATTAACTTCTTTATTTTCTATAGATGAATCAACTTTTAGATCATCTAAAATATCACTTTGTGCACTTAAATCTTCAATACGCTGAATGGTGGGAAGGACTCTGCCATTGAATGACTTAAATACGTCATTGACTTTGGAGCCTGCTTTTCCAATTTCTTTAGATACATCATTTAAATGTCCCATAAAAACTTTTAATCGAGTGTGTAATTCCGAAACCTCATTGGTTACTTTACCAATATCAGCCATCACTTTATGTTCTTTCCATTGCTGCATTACTCCAGACAATAACGGAATAAGAATCTCAGGAGTGGCTACAACTATATTTAATTTTCTAGCCTGTTCAACAAAATTCGGTATTACTCTAAGTGCATGATAATAGTAAATAACACTATTTAAATAGAGGACTGTGTATTCCGGCGAGCTATTAAGATAAGAGAAATATCCTTTCTTGGATAAATCCTTTACATGCTTTAGTACGGCATTTGCATGCTTCTTGTAATGTTCTTCTTGTCTAACAGGGTCTTCTTCTTCAACTGCCCTTCTGAAATCATCATAGGGAAATTTTGAATCTATAACTAGATTTCCACCATTTGCCAGCTCCACTACTATATCGGGTTTCACAAGCTGTCCATCCACAGTGTTATGCTGTTGAGTAAAAAAATTAGTACCCTCTTTTAAGCCAGAATCAGAAAGTATTTGCTCTAAGGCCTCCTCCCCTAAATCACCTCTTACTTTATTACTTGCCATGGCTAAATTCCACGCCTGGAGGTTATTTGAAAGGTTGTTTACATGCTCACCTAGATTGGTGCCCGAATTTTTTACATCACCAACAGCCTCACCTAAGGATTTTGATAACTTGCCCATCTCATCCTTTAAGTCCTTAACATCTCTTTCAACTTTAACTGTATTAGTTGCAAGAGCTACCGAAGCAGCTTCACTTTGATCTTTAAATTTTTCATTGGCCAGTTTAAGAAAATCATCTTTTGAAGTATTGAGACTCTTGCTAAATGATTCAACCAGTTTAGCTTCGAGCTCTAATTTGAACTTAACTTCATCTATAGAAGAGTCTTTTGGTTTAAAAAAATAAAGATAAATGCAAACTATAAATCCAATTAATATTAACAATTCAATAATAATCTCTATATTTAGCATTTTTTAATCGAGCTCTACTACAAGGATGTGATTGACCATAAAGATCAATATATCAAACTAAAAGAAAATGGCATAAAAAAGAGGGCTAGTGCCCTCTTTCTAATTTAGATTCTGAAGGATTATCTAGTAACTTTAAATCCTAATTGGCTCTGTACAAGTTCCTCTTCAGACATATTTCTTAATGCAGTTACTTTTCCCTCTTTGTTAAAAGTAAATCTGGTAATTACATAACTTTCAGCTTCTAAGTCAAAGCGATCGTCTAACTGTTTATTCCAAGATAAAACATAGATGGTCCTGTTCTTTCTGTTTACGGCTGATTCATAAACTTCGTAATCAACAGCACCCCACTCATCAGCATTGGCTGAGTTGATGTTCTCTAGAACTTGTTCTTTAGTATAACCTTGAGAAACCATCCCTCTTTCCACAGAAATCTTCACCGATTTACCGTCTCTTTTAACAACGGCCTTAACGGGTTCTCCGGGCAGACCAGCAAATTCAAGCTTTCCATTATCAATATTCTCTTTGGTTGCTTTAACACCATTCACAGATACGAAAACATCACCAATTTGCAACACTCCATCAGCAGGACTTCCGGCAACAACCCTTTCAACGATCATGTCGTCATCTTGTGGGTTCCAATTAAAACCAAAACCTATAAAACGACCAGGATAGTTGATGCCATCATCGGCCATGTGGTTCTCAACCATCCTTATAAGACGGTCTTTGCTTGTGTAACTAGCGGTTACCCAATTCTCAGCTACTTTGACGTTGTCCATCATCCTCATCTTTCCTCCACCGGATTTTTTGTCACCATGGTGGTTAGCTGAGAGGTTAAGAGAGAGCAAGAAAGCAGAAACAAGCATCAATGCGTAAAATCTAATCTTCATATTAATATCCTTTTTAAATAGGTTGTCTTTAATGTATCAATTTGACCTTAATAAGTAAATTTAGTTCTTTTTTAAATAAAGCAACAGATGCAGACGTATTGTGAAAGTAATATCAGATGGTTAAATTGAAGTGATTTTATGGTCGTAGTGTTTATTATTCTGTTTGGCTGTTTAAGTGTAGGAAGTATTTTTGTGTTCCTCGCTTGGACTGGTCTTGTTGTTCTAGCTGTAGGTTTTGTCTTCGGAGCTACATTTTGGTGGCTCTGCACAGGTTATAAGAGCTTGATATAAAAAGAAAATGAATTAGCTTTGAGGTAAAGCTTAATAATTAAGTATCTATTGATAAGCGATTTCTAAGTTCTTCTCAGTCTGTTCTCATGCTCAGCAAAGCTAACCATTACTTTTAACATAGTGGGATTAGCCTCAGGCATATCCAATGCAAGAAACGGAGTTCCATGAGTTTGCAACTTAGTGAGAAAGTACAAGTCACGGCTTAGGCTGTCTATCTTTGCAACTATCAAAATTGAGTTAGAAAGATTGCATAGGTTCAGCACTTCAATCAACTCCGGTCTTGCACTACTCTTGTCTGAATCTGATTCTGAATAAAGTCCAAGTAATTCAATGTCGTTCTGTTCACAGTACCTTTCTATTTGTTCTTCCTGTGCTTCTAAAGAACCTTCTGTCTCCTCACGTTGTGTGGACACTCTTGCATACGAGTATGCTGTTGGTCGTTTTGTGTTATCTGTTGATTTGGTCATGTTCTGTCTTCTAAGGGCCCTCTTCTTCTGCTCCTGGTAGCGTTGAATCAATTTCCATGATTTCTTTTATGAATTCTTGTTTAATCGTGCTTGTTTTAATCTATTTAATCGAGCTTTGCGTGAAGCTACATCCTGTTTGATTTCCAACGTTCCTTTCTCTGGAACTTCATATGGCTTATCACCTCCATGCAAAAGGACAGACCTTATTCGCCTTCGCTGCAATTCTCTTAAACCATTAAGTAGCTGGGTACGACTTCTTTGATAAACCATAAAGGAAACATGTTGAGCGTCATTAGAAGGAAGCGTTGGCTCCAACATCTTCCACATTCCCTCTGCCATAGAGTTTTTATTTTTTACCGCATTAGAAAGATCAAGAGGCCGACCCTCTCTTTTATCCGATAAGTCGTATTCAGCTTCCATGGTCATATAATGTTCTGGGTCGTTCCAGTCTCTTTCAATTTTGTATTTCTCGTCTTTTATTTGAGCCGAGTAATCGAAAAGTTTTCTAGTAAGTGCATCTGAATCTAATTTCTTGAATCGTGAGTAAGTATAAAAAGAGTTCAGTCTTTTCTCATTGAGCTTTTTACAGAGTCTGAGATTGTCTTTTCTTTCGTCCTCTACCTCTTGCTCTATTAGATGTTTATATCCAATATCATGAATTTTATTTGCAAGAGCAAAACAATCTTCAGCTAATGCCTCGGTATCTATTGGCTTTTTTTTCATTGATTCGAGTTTAAATCAAAATGAGTTTGGGTAAAAGATGGGGTAACAAAATTTAAGTCTGAATTGTTCAAAATTAACCAAGTCGCGTATTAAGTTATTGGGTTATAAAATAGCTATATGCCATACACCCTTTTTTAAGACGTTTTATGAAAGAGAGAATGGAGCGGGAAACCGGGTTCGAACCGGCGACCTTAACGTTGGCAACGCTTGGGTCATTTATCAACGGAACGAATACCCTCTCTCTAAAACGCCTAACCTATTAGGCTTAAACCAGTTTAGCATTATCTTGAATTGGTTGCTAATTGGCTTGGGGTAAGGATTGGGGTACGGATTGTTCTCTTCATTTTTTAGAATATTGATGTACTCCTATGTAAAATTCACTCCTTTAAAACCATTATTTCGCCAAGATTTTAATATCTTAAAAAAACTTTCCGGTCCTCCTCCATATTGAAGGCTAAAGAGACCATTGATTTCTTTTTTTCCTTCATCGTTGTAATAGCCCGGCGTGCATGACGAAAGAAACTCTTCATTAGCCAAAGCTTTGGTTTCCATTTCTTCAACCCACCTGTTTTCTGCCTCAACGGAAATTTCTATCGCAGGGGTGTTTTTACTTTTTGCGTGATCAATAATTGAGGATATATGTTCAGCTTGCTCAGTAAGCATGTGAGTATTGTTAGCAGTCAACCCACCCTGAACCACACCCATAAAAAAGAGATTGGGAAATCCTTGTGTCTGAAAACCATGCAAGGTTTTAACTCCTTCCTTCCATTTTTTTTCTAATGTTAAGTTATTTTTTCCAATAATTTTGCACTCTGCTCTTCGTGAATAATCAGTACCTACTTCGAAACCCGTTGCAAAAATAATACAATCAATATCATAATTTTTTTTATCAAATTCAATACCGCCAGAATAAAACTTGTCCACACCCTTGCCCTTTGTATCTACCAAGTGAACATTCTCTAAATTGTATGCGTTTAGATATTCGTCATGAAAACATGGCCTTTTACAAAATTGTCTGTAATAAGGTTTTAGGCTTTCTGCAACAGACGGATCTTCGACAACTGAATCAACTCGATTTCTGATCTCTTCCATTTTCTCATAATCTGCCAACTCAATCATTTCATTTAGCTGATTGGGATCAAGATCCTTATATTCTTCTAATTTTGAAGGGTCACTCAGCACTGCTCCTAATTTTTTCATAATGCTTGTCCAGCCATCATCGACCAGGTCTTCGTCTTGATCCCCTCCAGAGACAAGGATATTGAAATTATCCATTCTTTTTCTTTGCCAACCGGCTTCTAAAGTTGACGACCACTCTGTGTCAGTAGGCTTATTGCCTCTTAAATCTATAGACGAGGGTGTTCTTTGAAAAACAAAAAGCTCTTTTGCAGCATTAGCTAAGTGAGGAATGCATTGAACGCTAGTTGCACCAGTGCCAATGATAGCTACTTTCTTATCTTTAAGGTTCTCTAATGATTTACCACTATAACTATAATCCCACCTGCTTGTATGGAAGCTGTGTCCTTGAAATGAAGATATGCCTTCAATATTAGGAAGTTTAGGCTTGTTCAAGGTACCAATTGAACTGCAAATATATTTAGCAGAAATATTATCTCCTCTACTAGTCTTAACTATCCAATTTTTGGATGATTCGTCCCAAGTTGCACTGTTCACTTCGGTATGAAATAAAGCACCTTTATAAAGGTTATATTTACTAGCCATGCTTTGACTGTATTCAAGTATTTCTGGAGCAAAACTATATTTTTCTTTTGGGATATAGTTCATATCTTCCAACATGGGCATGTAAATATAAGATTCAATATCGCACTGAGCTCCTGGATACCTGTTCCAGTACCAGGTTCCACCAAAATCACCCGCAGAATCAATGACACATATATCTTCTATGCCTATCTTTTTTAGATAGATACCGGCAAGTATTCCACCAAACCCAGCTCCTATAATCAGAACTTCAACATGCCTTTCTATTGGTTCTCTAATTTCTTTTTTTAAGTAAGGATCATTTTCTTTGAAATGACTCAGGTTTCCTTTTGTTTCCAAGTATTGGTAGACGCCATCCTGTCTCAGTCTTTTATCTCTTTCTGCGCGATACTTTTGCTTTAAATAGATCGGGTCAAAACCAAGGGCATTATTTTTCATAGCAAAGTACTAATCATTATAATTTCTTTAACTGATCTGCCAATGATCTACCAAGGTTTAGACTTCTTTCTGAACCTATTACCCCTGGCTCCATCATGCAAGGTGTATAGCCAAAAGAAACTCTCTTTTCCATGTCTGCAATAGACATTGAGCCTCCCCACCCTGACCAAAAACAAACCTGATCTACTGTAAAAAAGCCATGCCAAATTGAGTTTTGAATTGGAAGTGCAAAACCTATGCCCCATCTAAGTGGTTCGATGAGAACTAGGTCATTGCCTCTAATTTGCTCTTGAAGTGCATGCTTGGTTATTTCTTTTGAAAAAATCTGTTTACCTTTGTAATGACCACCATTAGCCATCAAAGCCATTGATTCTGCTATAGACCTGCCATTGCCGTGCCCACCTGCAGCAGGGATTTCAGCCCTTCTCCATTCAGGAGTTAAGGCGTCAGGTGCTGTCATTATTCCATTTGTCATTACTTTACTTATTACTGACCCTTCTTCAAGTTCAAACATTTCCTCGGGTGATGCTTCTACCGATTGGTATATTTCTGCTACCCTGGCATGGTGTTCATCTGCTAGACCAATATGAAAATCTATGTCCAAAGGTTCGGCTATTTCTTCTCTAAAAAAATTCCCAACACTCTTTCCTGATATACGTTTGATAATTTCGCCCATCAAATTACCAATACTGACAGCATGGTAGCCAACAGCAGTGCCTGGCTCCCACCAAGGTTTTTGCTTCTCAAATAATGCAGCAATCTTATCGGGTTCATGAAGGTCCAGGGTTGAAACAGGTTCGTCCCATCCAGCTAAACCAGACGAATGGCTCATTATGTGACTGACCAGAATATTTTCTTTTCCATTCTGTGCAAACTCTGGCCAGTATTTTGATACTGGGGCAAAGAAATCTAGCTGTCCTCTGTCTGCTAAAATATAAGCACAAAGTGACGTGGCATTTTTAGTGCTTGAGAAGACATTAACAATTGTGTCTTCTTCCCAGGGTTTTGATTGGGCCTTGTCTCGTGAACCTGCCCATATATCTACAACAAGCTCTCCTTCGCAAGTTAAAGCGAGGGAAGAACCAATGTCCAAATCAAGTTCATATTGTTTTTCAAACACATCAACCAGACTCTGAAATTTTGGATCGTACTTCCCTTTTAGATTGCAGTCCATATTAAAGTTGATATCTCATACCAAAACCAATTCTTCTAGGTTGCGTGACTCCACCAGGAGAGCCCCAGCCATACGGTGCATAAAAATCTCCAAAGCTCCAACCAGCCATAACTTCTTCACCAGTTAGATTTTCTATAAAAAACTGATAGGAGAAGTTTTCATCAGTCTCTAAATCAATCCTTAAGTCTGCAATGCCGAATGCATCGCTATGTCCTTTTTGAGATGGATCTCGCAAGAATATTATAGTTCCAGGTTCTTTTCTGTAAGTTACATTTGCTGTGGCCATGCCTAACTTAGATTCCCAGTTATAACCTGCTAGAAAATTTAGTGTCCAGTCTTTTTGTGCTCCCAAAGGATCTCCTTTTACAAATATATCTGCAGTAGTAATGGTAGGAGTACCATCAGAATTTCTTATCACATCATTAGTTGCAGGATTGTAAGTACCAAAAAATTGAGAGCTGCCTTTGGAGTATTTAGGATCTGCTTTGCTACCTGTAAATCTAAAATACAAGGAATCGGTTGGAAAATATTCAATTAATGCTTCAATTCCATCATTCTCAACGTCGCCAGCATTAACGGCTTTTACGTTAAATCCAGTAACTGAAGGTGTATTTTGGATAATACCTTTCCAGTCCCACGTGTAGTAAGTAAGATCTATTTTTAATTTGCTGTCCATAAAGGTGCCCTTTAATCCAACTTCATTAGAAGTAATGACGTCACCATCGGTAAATTGATTTATAGGTATGCCTTTCAGGTCTGCATATCCTTTGGTCGTTGCATATTGAGATAGTCCAGAACGCCCACCTTTAGAATTGGTAAAATAAACAAGGTAATTGTCACTAAGGTCATAACCGACATTAAATTTATGGTGGGTATCGCTCCATTTTCTTCCATCTATAAGATTTATACCCGGGTCTGTTGTTATTCTGTCATCTTCGTAATCTCTATAACCAAGGCTAACATGAAGCCTCTGGTCCATCAGATGAAATGAGACATCAGCAAAAAAAGCTTCTCTTTCTTGTGCTATGTCTGTTACTTGATCTACCAAGCCAAAAGCTGGGGCAGAAATGTAATTCACTTGATCAAGGTCTTGAACGGTATAGCCAACAAGCCAGTCAAAGTTTGATCCAGAAGGAGAGCTGATTCTAAGTTCAGTTGCATCAATGTCTACGGGGTATCCCCACTTAAGTTGCTGGCTATAGTAAGAATCGGAAAAGTAGTCTTTTATACTATTTTGAGAAATATTTAAAAAGACATTAACTAAATCTCCCTTATAATCAAAGGTGTAACTATTTATCTCGTATGAATACTCAGAAGGGTTTGCATACGCAGCTAAGTTAGTATAATTTTTAGAGAGTTCAGTAAGGTCCATATAACTTGTCCACGACATATCTTGAGTTGAGTCATAATCTCTCCAATTGAACCTAAATTGTAAATTGTCTGTAATATCAAAATCTAAAATAAATCTTGATTCTTTAACTTCTTTATCCCCACCTTCCGTAATATTTATATTTGGGTAGTTCATAAATCCTGAATGATTTTGAGAGGTAAGAACCAATCTGGCCGCAGCTCGATCGCTGAGAGGAAAATTTAACATTACATTGGCGGAGTCATCTACTCCACCGCCATCCGTATCAGAAATTGTTGCTGCAACCTTCATATCAAAGCCTGACATATCTGGACGGTTGGATAAAAATCTTACCACTCCACCAATAGCGCCCGCCCCATACAAAGATCCTTGTGGACCTCTTAAGAATTCAACTTGTTGCAGATCAAAAGGGTTAACTGAGGGCTGCATATACCCAAGCGAGGCGGTATTGAAAGGAGTGTCATCTAGATATATTCCTATAAAAGGGTCTCCCGCTTCTCCTGATATTGATCGAGCTGAAAGATGAACACCTCCATTTCCATCGCTATCTATAGCGATTCCGGGTATCTGCCCCAGAAAGTCCTCTATGCCATCAAAACCTAATTTATCAATTGTTTTACCAGATATTGCATTTATAGCTGCTGGTGCGTCTATTGCTGCAACCGCTCCAGTCTTAAGACCAGTCACAAGAATTTCTTCTATGATTTCAGAATCAGAGTAAATATTAAAAGAAAAAATTAAGGTTAAAGTACCGAGAAAATTAAGAAGATATTTCATTGTTTTGCTCCAATATAAAAAAACATACTTAAGTCATAACATAAAAAATAAAGAAAATCAAGATCCGTTGTTTTATTTTCTAATCCTTGTTCGTAGATACGACGTTTTACGTGTGCCTCTAGATAAGTATTTAAATCTTCTTGTTGTTGTTCTGGGGAAGCTCCAACTGCGTTTAATTTATCTAGTACAAGTCTAGTAGTTTCATTTCTAGCTCTACCGATACTATCAGCGTCCTCTTCAGAAAATCCGTGTTTTTCCCGAAACTCTTTGAGTAGTGCCTTACGTTCCCAAGGGTTGCCTTTAGCCATTAATCAAAGGTATCCAAAGAAGAAACCAAAGATGAAAGCAACGATGGCAACAATCCAAATTATCTTATTCATTAGTCTATTTCCTCATTATGAACTTCAAAATATATTCTTGGTAAATCGCGTTTTTCAGTTTGCTTCCCATAAACTCCGTTTGATACCTTAACTTCTTTATTCAGTACCAGGTTTCTAGGATTAAATGTCTTTGTCATATTAATTTTTAGTTTAATTCATAAAATAAAATTAGTCATAGGATATATAGAGTGAAATTAACTTATCCACAAATAAATCAGAAAATACTATGGTGGGGGACAGATTGGGGGACAGATTTAAGGGTTAAATTAGCCTAAAGCGCCTATTAGTCTATTGGGTTATAAAATAGCTATATGTCATAAACCCTCTGTTTTAAAGCGTTTTATGAGAGAAAGAATGGAGCGGGAAACCGGGTTCGAACCGGCGACCTTAACGTTGGCAACGTTACGCTCTACCAGCTGAGCTATTCCCGCAGAGTCTTTAAGTGTTCGGCATTATAGACGA
>Ga0209830_10002466_pt1 | contig 14925 bp, 10 predicted proteins | sample ArcticOcean_MG_C_12_FD_187439 | JGI IMG/M metagenome (GOLD analysis project Ga0209830, IMG submission 187439) | Marine microbial communities from western Arctic Ocean - ArcticOcean_MG_CB8_130 (SPAdes) (version 2) | ecosystem: Environmental > Aquatic > Marine > Oceanic | place: Arctic Ocean...
TTTACTACAAATCTTTGGAAGGTTAAGTATTATAATCTCTTTACTACATTCTCAGATATTTATTCAAGTGACATATCTCAGAAAAAACATGGAGCATTTCATTATTTAGATTATAAGCCTAATAAAGGATTAACAATAGGAATTTTTGAAGGGATAATTTGGCAAGCTCGAGATGAAAATTATAATAGAGGATTTGATCTTCACTATTTAAATCCAATTATTTTTTATAGGCCTGTTGAATTTTCTAAACATTCTCCAGATAATGCATTATTGGGCTTGAATGTTAATTATGAACTTAAAAATATATCCTTTTATTCTCAAGTTGTTTTAGATGATATCAACTTAGATAGACATGATAATTCTGCTGGAGGTTTTTTTCAGAATAAATATGCCATTCAAATTGGCGCTAAATCAAATTTTAATATTAAAAGGCATCAATTTTATTTACTTGCAGAATATAATAAAGCTCAGCCTTACACATATGCTCACAAGCACCCTCTACAAAATTATACTCATATGAATCAGGCTTTAGCTCACCCCATTGGTGCAAATTTTAAAGAGAAAGTTTTTCTTCTAAATTATTGCTTTAATAAATGGGAAGCTAAAATTAAATATACTCATGCTGTCTATGGTGCTGACTCTGCCAGTACTCATTATGGCCAGAACATATTTATTTCAGATTTCTTAGCCCAAGGGGAAGGAGGAGAGTATTCTTATGGTAATTATAATGGTCAAGGAATCAAAACCAATCTACATACATTTTACTCAGAGCTTAGTTATAATTTGAAACAAGTTAATTTTTTTCTTGCTTACTACTTTAGAAAAAAGAGTACAGAAAGTTTGAAAAGTAATTACCTGATTTTTGGGATTAAAACTGATTTAATAAATCCTTTTTTAGATTTTTAGAAGTCTAATTTTTCTCCATCCTTAAACGCAACAATTTTAGCAGTCTTAAAACCATTTTTTTGCATTTTCTCTTGATAATTTTGAGCTTCTTTTAAGTTGTAAAACATTCCTGCTAAATAACTCGTGATTTTTTCATTAAGGGGGACTGTGATTAAATATTCCTGATCAAATACTTCTAATGGAGTATCATATTCACCATATGATCCAAGATTTACTCTGAATACATAAGGGTTTTTCATGCCAAGATTTGCTTGATCTGATTTTGAGAATGAATTCATTAGTCTATCTCTATTTTTCACAAATGCCTTGTGAGTCTTTTGTGCTTTATTAGATTCTCCTAATTGTCTATAAACATAAATTAAATTTTCATATGCAGGTAAGAACAATTTATCTAATTGAATAGAATTCTTAAATAGTTTAACAGAACGCTTTAGAAAATCTTCTTTAGTAGCTCCTCTTGATCTTGATCCAAAGTCATAATGAGCAACAGCCATATTGTATGCCCATTCTCTCTTTTGATATAATTTTGAGCTTATATTCATTAGGTATCTTTTTGCTTGCCCTACACCTCTTTTTTCCCCAGAGGCAAGAAGCGCTATCGTAAGGTTGGCTCTAGAGAAATTTAGCCCATCATTACTGACTTTTCCTCTTTTAAGTTTCTTTTCTGCTTCTTTTAAGTTGTCCTGAGCGGTCGCATAGTCTTTTTTACTTAAAGCTTGAACGCCTTTAGTGTATTCTGCTACACCAATTTGTATCTGTGCCATAGATCTATCATCTATTTTTTCAATTTTATTAAATTGTAGATGGTCAACTTTTTTAACAATAATTAAATTGTTTACATCAGGCTTCTTACCTTTTGCTTTAGCAACTGATTTTTTGTTTTTTGACTTAGATTTTGTTCTTACTGTTGTAGAATTATCCTTGCTTTTAATTTTATTTTTCTTGTCAATCAGTTTTTGATTAGCATCTTTCATCCTGTCTTCAACTTTATTTGCCTCATCATCATTTCCTGAGCTGCGATAAATTTCTGAAAGAGTTAAGTATGATTGGAAATCAAATTCATCCTTTCTTATTAGATTAGAAAGAAGCTTAGAAGCTTCATTTTGTTCGCCAATTTTATCTCTTGCAACTGCAATGTTGTATGTCCACTCTTTTGAAGATAAAATTTTAGAGGTAACTAAGTCCAAAAATCTTTTTGCAATTATTAAATCTTGCTTGTTACCTGTATGAGCATAAGATAGAGACATATTTACTCTTATAAAATTAAGTGCGTTATCACTAAGTTTAGCTCTTTTGTATCTTTTCATAGCGCTTTTAAATTCAGCAATAGCACCATTATAGTTTTTACTCTCCATTAATTTCACACCACTAACATAGTGTGACTCAGCTAACTTAGATTGGTCTAATGATCTTTTAGTAAGGTCTTTAGCATTCTCATATTGTAAAACTTTGTCTGCATCTGATATAGGTTGCCAATCAAGTGCTTTAAGCTCTTCATAATATGAGGTGTCGATTATAGCTGCATTAGCTATTTGTAAGAATGAAAATAAGCTGATTATTGTAGAAAGTATTATTCTTTTCATCATTTTTTTATGATTTCTTTTTCAGATTGCAAATTAGTAAAAATATTATTGTAGTACGATTTTATGATTAATAAGCTGCTTAGAATGATTAATCCTTAAAAAATATATTCCTTTAGGTTGATTGCTAAGATCAATTTTGATTATATTAGAACTCAAATTATTTGAAATACTTATTACGTTATCACCAATTGTATTGTAAACCTCTATTTCTGAAATTAATGTTGCTCCATCAATATTTATATAATTTGTTGTTGGGTTTGGATAAACTTCAAAAGTTATATCATTAAAATTAACTGAAGAAGCCACAAAACTTATTGCATAAGAAATCGTTGAACAACCATTTGAATCTGTTACTTCCACGCTGTATTCTCCAGGGTTTATTGGATAGAATTCATTTGATATTTCACCAATTATTGGAATTAATTGTTCATCTAACCACTGATAAGAAATAAATCCTGATGTTGCTTCTAGCATATCATCATATTGCCAGATATTAACTAAAATTGGTTGAGGTTCAATAATTGTAATTAGTTCTGTCGATACACAGCTATTATTATCTGTTACTGTTACATTAAATGAGCCTGAACATAATCCACTTGCTGTTTGACTAAGTTGATTACTTGGGTCACTCCAAAGATAGAAATATGGTTGTGTTCCATTTGATACCATAGCTGTTGCCGTTGCATCACAGTCTCCATAACAACTTAAATATGTATTATTTATATCAATACTTAGTTCTAATGGTTCCGTTATATTAATTTGAATATCATTAGAACACCCATTATTATCCAATACCATAAATGTTGAAGCCCCAGGGCTCAGGTTGTAGAATGTGTTTGTAGTTTGGAAACTTGCTCCATTATCATCAGAATATTGATATGGTGTACTACCTCCACTAAACACAATTAGTTGAACAGTTCCATCTTGTAATCCGTTACAGCTTACCATAGATGTTATAGGTACAATACTGATAGAATCTACTTGGATGATTTCAACACTATCTGTAGAAGAGCACCCATTATTATCTGTAACAGTTACACCGTGAGTCCCTACAGCTAAAACAGTTGATACGCTTGTAGACCCATTAGTCCAAAGTGTTTGATATGGACTTGTTCCGCCAAATCCATAAGCAGTTGCAGTTGCTGAGCCATTGTAACAATTCGCAGTTGCACCAGTTGAATAAACTACTAATTCATTTGGTTCCAATACTTCATATTGATAAGTAATTGTATTTGTTGTATCACTTAGTTCTAGAGTATAAATACCTGCTATTAAGCTATCTATGTCTTCATCTGTTGATGTAAAACCATAAGGTCCTGTCCAAAGAAAGGTATATACTGAGTCACCACCATCGGGAGTTATATTTATTTCTCCTTCATTTTTACTCCAACATATATTGTGGATAATATTATCTAGATAAGATGCTAATGATAGAGGCTCCTCAATAATAAATGTATCTAAGGCACAGCCCAGAGAATCTGTTGTGTTTAAAATATATGTTCCAGCAAATAAATTTGAGATATCTTGATCTGTAGAAGTGAAGTTATTTGGTCCTGTCCAAAAATAATTTGTATTAGGTGAAATCGTGTCTAAAGAAATACTTATTGAGCCGCTATTAAAACCAAATGTATCAATGTTTATGAGACTATCTAAGTTTACAATAATATCAAGTGGTTCAGATATTACACTTGTACTGTCATAGACTATAGAAATACATCCGTTTCCATCCGATGCCATAATTGTATATTCTCCGGCACATAAATTTCCTAAATTATTATTATTTAAAGTCGTGTCTGGGTAGAAAACAGATATGCTTAATGACATATTAGCCCATTCATAATAATTAAATGGAGCAACACCACCTGTGTGAGAAATAGCTATTTCTCCATCACAACTACTATTACAGCTTACATTATTTATAACAGTTGTAGATAAAATAAACTCTTGGGGTTGAGAGAAAGTTGTTCTTCCTGTTATTAGACATCCTTTAGCATCAACAGTAGAGTCTAAATATGTATTTTGATTTAAATTAAATAATGAATCTATTGGGCTATTAATTATATTTCCATTTACAAAGCTTTGATAAGGAATAGATCCTCCACTAATTTCTAAATTTATGTATCCATCAGATCCTCCAAAGCATGAAATATTATAGCCATTATAATTAGATACTGAAACCGTTCTGATAAGACTATCAGGCTGATTAATTATTATTGTATCAAACATAGAGCACCCATTTAAATCAGTGACTCCATAAGGGTAGATTCCTGCTGGTACTCCAACTGGTGTTGTAAATATATTATTACTGTTAAATAAAGGGTATGTAAATGGCCCCCAGCTTAGAAGGTAGTCAGTTACTCCACCATTAAAGATAACAGTTGCAGATCCTGTGGTATCACCAAAACAGCTTACATCTGTGGTAGTAAATGTTGAGGTAATTTCTTCAGGAGAGTTAATTAAGATACTATCTGTTAATGAACAGCCAATTGAATCAGTAACAGTAACACTATAGCTGCTTGTTGCAAGATTATCTATGAAATTAGAAGTATCATTATTAGACCACATAAAAGAAGTGTATGCGTTACCTCCAATTGAATTAGCAGTAATATTACCATTACTTCCACCAAAACAGCTAATTGCAAATCCATTAAAATTAGATGGAGTTAAAGAAAGTGTTAAACCATTTGATGGCTGGTCTATAAATACATTATTTACTGAAACACATCCATTTGAGTCAGTTATTTCAACAGAATAATTTCCTGCTTGAAGATTTATAGGGTTTTGGATAGTGTCATTATTGTTCCACATAAAACTATATGGTGAAATCCCACCAATAACAGATAAGTTAATACTTCCGTCACTGCTAAAGCATGTTGTTAAGTTAACAGATGTTATAGATGAATTTAATTGACTATCTGGTTCAATAATTGAAAGAGAGTCAGAAATAGAACAACCATTAGCATCTGTAATTGAATAGATGTAATTGCCTGCATAAAGAGCAGAAGGGTTAAAACTCCCCCAATCTTCGCTGTATGATGGTGTTCCTCCACTAATAATTAATGAGGCTGATCCACTATTTCCACCCTTACATAAAACATTAGTGATAATTAAATTAGTTATAATTTCAGAAGGCTGATTTATAGTTATAGAATCTGAAATAGTACATCCATTTGAATCAATGATAGAATAATTATATATGCCAGCAGATAAATTTAAAGGGTTAGAGCCTCTCCAGTTTTCTGTATATGAAGGAGTTCCTCCAGAAATTGTTAATGTGGCAGTTCCATCATTCAGACCATAGCAACTTACATCAGTATAGCTAATAGAAGATATTAATTCTGTTGGTTCTGATACACTAATACTATCAGAAGTGGAACATCCATTGATATCTGTTAAAGTAAAATAATGATCTCCTGGAGTAAGAGCAGAAGAGTCACTATTGCCCCAATCTTCAAAAAATGGGGCTGTTCCACCAAGAATATTTAAACTAGCTGTTCCATCATTTAAGCCAAAGCAACTAATATTTGTAATATTTGATGTTATGTTAAAAGTATCTGGTTCTGTTATAATTATTGTGTCAAACATTATACATCCATTTCCGTCACTTATTGAGAAAGGATATGATCCAGCTGGAATCCCTACAGGAGAGGAAAATGTAGTTAGCCCTAGAAGAGGGAGTGTTTGACCAAATGCATTTATCGTATAGTTTTGATCTCCGCCAGTAATGTTTAAAGTTGTAGCGCCATCACTTAACCCATTACAGCTAACATTTGTATTGGTAATTTGAGCACTAATATTACTAGGTTGAGAAACATTTAAAAGCGCTGAATTAATAATACATCCATTTGAATCTGTAACAGTACATGTATATCTTGCTGCAATAGCTGTAAAGACTGTATCATTATAAGTTGTGTCATTATTTATATTATTTGTCCACATATAAGAAAGACTTCCTGTTCCTCCATTTGCTAATGCGGAAATAACTCCATCATTTGCTCCAAAGCAAGTTGGAATACTTATAATAGAAGTATTAACTGTAAGAAGTAATGGTTCAGTTATAATAAGAGTATCACTAACTGTACAAGCTGATGAATCAGTTATTGTAAAGTAATGTGTTCCTGCGGATAATCTGTTAGGATTACTTCCTTGCCAATTTACGTTATATGTTCCTCCCGAAAATGGGCTTCCTCCAGAAATTGTTAATGAAGCGCTAGCGTCTTGACCATTACATAAAATAGGAGAATAATTAAGTGTATATATTAATTGAGTTGGCTCGGTTATAATAACACTATCATTAGTTGAACATCCAGAGGCGTCTATAGCTGTGCAGTAATATACTCCAGCTGAAAGATTGCTAATGCTTGAAGTAGTTGCTCCGTTAGACCAAATATATGTTGAGGGTGGAGTAGCGTTAATTACTAAAGAATAATCTTCAGTTGCTCCATAAAAAGGATATAAAGATGTAAAATCACCAAATTCACAAGGTCCTATATTTACATCTTCATTTAATTGAGAAACAATCCTCATTCTTGTCACAAAGTTTGTAAATGAGTTTGGAACTGTAAAACTTAGTGTTGTCGTTGTTGGTAGCGTATCATTATTAATAACTCCTACTTCCTCTCCAGGGTCATCAAAATCTCCATCAGTATTCCAATCAATATATACTTTAGCGCCAGATTGATAATTTGGAAGACCACTAATATTATTCATTTGAATTGTTAAATCATAGGATTGATTAGGAGTTAGGCTTGTGTACATGTAAGTATAATCTTCATATTGATCCGTACCAGGAGTATAATTTTGTATTGAATCTCCATCTCCAACTAAATTTACATTTTGAATATTTATATTATTTCCCGAGAGTGGTCCTGAAGCACAATAGCTTAGTAATGACTGTGTTCCTCCAGATCCTGAGGAAGAATATGCAGTTGCACTTCCATCATTAGCTCCAAAGCAACTAATATTATTTGAGCTGAGTGTTGTCGTACTACTTAATGTTGTAAGAGAGTCAGTAATTATAATTGTATCAGTAAATGTATTGCAAAAATTAGCATCTGTCGAAGTAACTATATATGTTCCTCCACAAGCATTATTTAGTCCCGATGTTGTATCTCCTGTATTCCAAGAAAAAGAATAAGGTTGAGTTCCTCCAATTAAATTTAAAGATATAATTCCATAGCAGTTCAAAGAATCACATGTGATATTATCAGAAAAGTAAGGATTATGTGTTAATACATCGGGGGTTGTTAAAACGATAGTATCTGTTCTAGTTTCATTACAATTATTATTTGTTGAACTGAGTATATAAGTGCCAGAAGAAAGATTTGAGATCGTTGCAGAGGTAGCGCCATTACTCCACAAATATGAGAAACTACCACTTTCATTAGGGGTTGCAGTTATTGAGCCATTACTATCTCCATTACACAAAGTAGGGGTTGAATTAAAATTAATTTGGTGAATTTCATCTAAAATGGTTATTGTTTTAGAATCACTACATTGATAGTAATTGTCATTAACCGTAAGAGTATAATTACCATCAAGTAAATTTGATATGCTTGAATTGGTATCACCATTACTCCAGAGATAAGAATAATTTCCAGATCCTCCAAGTATACTAATTAAGTTTGCAGCTCCATCACTAGATCCAGAACAGCTTGTGTTGGTTGTAGCAATACTATCTATTAAAAAAGCATTACAATTTGAAAATAATAATTCAGCAGTATCTACTGGGCATAGAGGACGCAATAAATTTCCGAAAAAATCTACTTCGTTAGTTACCCATGAACAAGTATAATTACCATAATTTGCAGTATTTGTTGAGTTATTATTGAATCGAACCCTAATTACAATAGATTGGGTTGAGCCAAAAGAAAAAATATATCCAGTTGAATCATTACTAGTGTTACTTGTTGTGTGCCAATGACCATAAGCATCGCCATTACTATTTATGTTGTAAGGAATGTTTGCCCAGAATTGAAAAATGGGGTTATAAAATTTGATTTCAATATCTCCATGTGAAATAGCAAGTGAGTCGTGAGAAATAATAAATTCAGGACGGATATTTACATCACAACCTATATTTGTGATTGATAAAGTATCATATGTAGGCATACCATAAGATGTAACAGGGTTTATTGTAAAATCAGACATATACTGATTAATTGATGTAGAATCATTATTTGAGCTAATAATTACAGTGTCAATTAAAGAGCAGCCGTTTATATCAGAGATAGTAACATAATATGTACCAGGCCCCACATCAATTAAATCTTCACCTGAATAGTTGTTTTGCCATGAAAAAGAATATGGTGGTGTTCCTCCCCAAACTGTTACATCAGCATGCCCATTATTAGAATTAGGACAAGAAGTGTTAATTATATCAACACTGTCTTGTAAATCACATGAGATAGTAGAAAAATTTATTCCATTTTCCCAAATACTATCACATTTTACTCTCCAGTTATATGTTGTTCCAGTATTTAAGTTATTTAAGCTGTAATTTCCAGTAAAAGAATTGTTTAAAACCGTATCAGAAATCCAATTATTTTGTGTGCTGTCCTTATATTCTAAAATATAGTCTAGGCTAGCGCAAGTTCCGTTTTGCCACTGCAGTACTGCTGAAGTAAAGTTTATACTATCAACAGATAGATTTGAAGGGGTTTGTCCAACTGCATTACCCTTTAATAAAATAAAGAGGGAAATAAATAATATAAATTTTTTCATAGAACTAGAGTTAATAGTGTGTTATACAAATATATAAAAACTTTAGTAGGAATTTTTAAAATAATAATGTGTAGAATTACTCTTAACTAGATAGTAGAGTAATCAAAAAATGAGAGGATTTTTTCTTCTTTTTTTAAGATGATATTTATTGAGCTAATTTGCTCTTTTGATAACATATCTATACTTTCCTTGTTTAAATTTGTTAGTGGAAGGTATTTGCTTTTTCTAATGTTATGAGCTGAAAATTTTAAATCTATTTTAATATCATTTAGAACGGGAAGATATTGTATAATTTTTTCTTTTTCTATTAAAGGTTGTTCAGTTAAATCTTCATATTTAATTAATATGCTGTCATATTTATTTAAATTTTCTTTTTGAAATTTCAAATATTTTATATAGTCTTTAGCAGCTACTTTAATGTCAGTATTATATCTTCTTAAATTGCTTTGTATTTGGGCATAGGGGTTTCTAACTAAGCATATAAACATGACCTTGTTAAAGTGTTTATTTATTTTTTCTACTCTAATGATATTTGGAGGACTTTTTTCTAAAAGAATAGGCTTTGATAAATCCCAGTATTTATGCCAAATACTTTTTACTTTTATCCAATTAATTTTTTTGTCAATATCCCACCTGTCTTTTGTGAATAAAATATCTTTTGCTTGAGGTAAATGTTGCCCTTCCATTAAACCAATATTATTATTACAACTGACATTATTCGATGAGCTTATTATTTGTGTTAAAAGTGTAGACCCGCAGAATGGAGGGCTTAAAACAAAAAGATATTTAAAATCTTTACTAGAGAAGAAATAATTTTTTAATAATATCTTGATAGCGATCATATTAAAATATAATAGTCGCTTTATAGATCCTAGTTTATTAATATATTTCATAAACCAAATGTACAAAACCTTTCTTTTCTTTAACTTTTATATGATTATGTCTTTCTCCATTCTTAATTTTAAATTTCATAAATTTACTTCTAATATAAAAAATGAAAAAATGAAAAAAATATTTACTGTTCTAATGGTTTTGTTTGTGAATTTTAGTTATTCTCAAATTACTGTTACTGATATGGATATCATGGGAGTTGGTGATGTTGTTTATTTGTCTGAAGATTTTAATGCCAATATTTCATTAGGAAATACAGGTACTAATCAAACCTGGGATTTTTCCTCTCTTCAGCCTTCATATACCGAAGTTTTTGATATCATATCTCCAATTGGAACGCCATTTTATAGTTCTTACCCCTTATCAAATATTTGTGTCGATATTGACGGAGATTTTTTATATTTTAATAAATCAAATACTGGAATCTTAGCATTAGGTCAAGGAGATTCAGTTTTTCAGCAGCCAACAATGTTTATGCCTCTTCCTTTGAATTATGGTGATAGCCATATAGATGGGCCAGTTACTATAATGGATTCTCTAATTGGAGGTCCAACCGTCAATTTATTACTTGTCTCTCAAGGTCTTTCAGCAACGCTTTTAAGTATGGGAGCTGCCCAAGTAGCTGATTCAATAAATATTCTAGTAAATATGACAAATACTTTTAATGTAGATGCTTATGGCTCAGTTATTATGCCTAATGGCACTTTTAATTCTTTAAGAGTACAAACTAGTATTTCAACATTAAGTGATGTTTTAGTCTACTGTACCGATACATTAACAGGCGCTGGCTCTGGATGGTATTCTACTCCTTTTTCAACTACAACATATGAATATGGATATTACTTTATGTCGGATGATCCTTCTGTAAGATTTGCACTTGTTGAAATTTCAACAGATTCAGCCTTAAATATTGAAGCAGTTTCTTATTTGTCTGAGCCTCCTCTCTCTAGTAATTATGATATCAATAGTGAAATTAATGTTTATCCTGTTCCCACTACATATGATTTATTCATTGAATCTACTGGATCAAAAATTTTAGATAAAGTAGAATTATTTGATTTAGGCGGTAGATTAATTCTTTCTTCAAATTCCGGCTCCAAAATTAAACTTGATATTTCTGAAGTTAAAAAATCTATATATATTCTTAAGGTCTATTCTGAAGGAAGTTTTATTCAGAAAAAAATAGTTGTTCAATAGTGTTAGTTTTTTTTTCGCACTTAATTCTTAGTCTAATGATAAATTCAATTTTAGTATTTGATTTCAATGAAAATAGTAATCTCTCAAAATGGAGAGTAATAGATGATGTTGTAATGGGAGGGAGGTCTAATGGAAGCCTTACTTTAAATGAAAAAGGTTATGCAGTTTTTTCTGGGGATGTTTCTTTAGAAAATAATGGAGGTTTTTCATCTTTACGATATAATTGCTCACCGATAATTTTAAAAGATCATACTAAGTGTGTGCTTTACTTAAAGGGTGATAAGAAAAAATATCAATTTAGATTGAGAGAGAATAGAAATGATTATCAGTCTTATATTATAAGTTTTAAAACAACTGGTGATTGGCAAAAAATTGAAATACTCTTAGATGAATTAGTACCTTCTTTTCGAGGGAGAGAATTAAATATGCCTAATTTTCAATCAATAAAAATAGAAGAATTAGGGTTTTTGATTGGAAATAAGAAAAATGAATCTTTTAAGCTTGAAATTGATAAGATTGAAATAGAATAACTTATGAAGAAATATTATTTTTTAATATTATTTTTTATGATATTTTTCCAGCAAAGTATTTCTTCTGAGGAAAATGTAAATAGAGGTTTTAAAGTTGAAGTTGGAGATCTCTCGCCTGAATTTAGTTTGCAATTGCTTGATGGATCTATAGTTAATAATAAAAGTTTATTAGGAAAGGTGGTTATTCTGCAGTTTACGGCTTCTTGGTGTGGGGTTTGTATTAAAGAAATGCCACATCTTGAAGAAAAAGTATGGAAAAAATTTAAGTCAGAGGATTTTGTTTTAATTGGCATTGATCTGAAAGAAGAAATAGAAGTTGTACAAGATTTTATTAAAAAAGTTGGGGTTAGTTACCCTATGGCAATTGATGAAGATGGTAGTATCTTTGAATCATTTACTACTGAAAAAGCTGGTGTTACTAGAAATGTTGTTCTTAATAAGAAAGGTGAGATAATTTTTCTGACAAGATTATTTGATGAGTCAGAATTTAGTGAAATGGTTCATATTGTTAAAGCTGAGTTATTGAAGTAATATTTTAGATCAATTAAAATTTCAAATCATAAATAATTTTTAAGCCTGTGAATAAAGTAGATTTTATTATTGTTGGTCAAGGCTTGGCAGGAACTTTACTTGCTTATGATTTAATTTCTAACAATAAAAAAATTCTTATAATCGATAAACATTTAAAGGCTTCATCTAGTAAAGTTGCGGCAGGAATGATAAATCCAGTTGCAATGAAGAGGTGTAGCCCTGTATTTATGGCTGATCATTATCTTTCAAATGCTTTAAAAGTATATCGTGATCTTGAATTAAAATTAAATTCAAAAATATTATATCTAAAGCCAATTCTTAAGCTATTTGCTAATGAAGATATTCAAAACACCTGGAAAGTGAAATATAGTAATGATGATATGGATAAATACATTTCTTCATTTTCTAAAAGTAATGAGTTTTCATTTTTAAAAAATTCTTTTGGTGGGGCGGTAGTTGAACCTTCAGCCCACTTAGATGTTAGTCTTTTTCTAAATATTTCTAGAGAGTATTTTACTAAATTGAATTTGCTAAAAGAAGAAATATTTTCTTTTGAAGATTTCGATCATATTAATTGTTCTTATAAAGGTGTTATCGCTGATAAAATTATTTTTTGTGAAGGTCACAGGCTTCAAAATAATCCGTTTTTTAATTATTTGCCAATGAGCCCTACAAAAGGAGAAATTATGAAAATAAAAATCCCTTCTTTGAAAAATTTTAATAAAATGATTAGTAAGGGTATTTATATGATTCCTGTTAAAGATTATGAGTATGTAGTTGGCGCTACATATAATCGAGAAGATTTAAGCGATAAAGTTACACAAGAGGGTAGGTCTTTTTTAATAAGTAAACTTGATAGTATTCTAGATGTTGATTTCGAGGTTTTAAGTATTTCTGCTGGAGTTCGTCCAAATGTAAAAGATAGACGGCCACTTATTGGTGTTCACCCAGAGTTTTCAAAATTATATGTTTTTAACGGCCTAGGCTCTAGAGGTGTTTTACAAGGGCCTACTTTATCACAAGAATTAATGTCTTGTCTTTTTAGTAATCATTTAATAGGCAATAAGATAAAGAAATATAATAATATTAATAGGTTTGATTAGATAGTTTTAGCTAATGATATGGCATAGAAAGGTTCTTTTGATTTTGTGCTATTCTTTCCGCAGATAAATAATTCTTTTTCAACTAAATTATTGGTGTTAAATAATAGTTTTAATTCCTCTTTAATATCTTTACTCATATCTAAAGTAAATTTCCAATTTTCTCCAAATTTTTTAATAAGTTCTTTCCCTTTTTTTACTCTTCTAAATTCACTTCCATGTAAAAATTTTGTTGAATAGAAATCTTGAGCTAGTAGACTTCCTTTTACGCTAATTGAAGATATTTGCTCAAAAGTATTTTCTACAATTTCTTTTTCTAAGTAGCAAGAAACACTTTCAAATAAAAAAAGAGTCTTTTCAGATTTGTCAAACCCATTATTAATTAAGTCGTCTGACCAGTTTTTATTATTTAGGTCACAATTTATATAAGTGATATTATTGTCATAGATTTCGGCTTTTTTCAGTGTTTTAATTTTTAAATCTTGAGTATTTTTTTTATCAAGTTCAAATATCTTAATATTAGAATTTTTAATACTATTCGCTCTTAAGTCAAAGCCTGCCCCTATAATAACAAGTTGATCTACAAAATTAATATTCTGTGAAATAATACTATCAAATTTCATTGTCCTAAAGAATAAAAAAGAATATGAAGATATTTTTTTAAGATTTTTCTTTACCAGCGCTGTTGGTGTAAATCCAGTAATTTTATTTGCGATTATGGCTGGTAACATCATCATGTAAAATCCAATGTGTGATTCTGCAGGAAAATTCTTTATGAATTTTATAATTTTCTTATCTTCTCTAATGCCAAAAAAATGTAGTATCCATTGTCCTTGAATAACTTGACCTGCTGTGTATGAGATATTAAGTTTTTTGCTTATATATTTTTCTTTTTGAAAGGCGTAAAATGCTCCAAAAACAGAAACGGGAAGAAGCAATAATTGTAATATGCCGTAAGTAAGATATTGTGATAATTTAATCATTAAAAAAATTTCCGTAAAAATAAGAAACCTTTACGTTGCTGTAAAGGTTTCTTAATGATGAAATAACTATTTAACTGTTTAACTATAACTAATTTTTTATTGAAATAAAATTTTATTTTGCTGCTGGTAATGCTACTAGATTCCCTCCACTTGGTAGTGCTACATATAAACCAAATCCTGAACCGTTACTGTTATTAGCAGGATTTAAAAATCCTGATGCTACCACTACTGCTGCTGCTCCATTTAGCCCAAGAGTTTGTAATGGTGCGCTGTAAGATGCTACAGTAACTGCACCTGTCTCATCTCTTATGTCTAAAGTGTAATCATTTGTTGCTAGCTCTAAGTATGCCGTAAAATCTCCATATGAAGCGTTGTCAACAATTGTTCCAGCTCCTACACCTACTTCTACAACATCAACTGTAGGGGCATCTGTACAGCCATGGTGTACTAGTCAATCTGTATTTATTGGGTTGTTGGCAGT
>Ga0209830_10002483_pt1 | contig 14866 bp, 17 predicted proteins | sample ArcticOcean_MG_C_12_FD_187439 | JGI IMG/M metagenome (GOLD analysis project Ga0209830, IMG submission 187439) | Marine microbial communities from western Arctic Ocean - ArcticOcean_MG_CB8_130 (SPAdes) (version 2) | ecosystem: Environmental > Aquatic > Marine > Oceanic | place: Arctic Ocean...
GGTAATAATAAGAATAGCTATATTATTTCAAGAATTTATAATGGTATTTAAATGAGCTTATATATTGCACACCCCTTAGATGATTTTATGGAATCGATTAACCTTTATACTTTTAATGAAGGCAGGGAACTTATTCGCTCTATTAAGGATGTTAGTGAAATTGGAGTGCTTAATGACGAGGATAAATTAATTTTTTTAATACCTTCAAGCTTGATAACATCTTATAAATTTATTCAAAAAAAAGAACTATCCACTCAAGTGAACCTAGCAAATTTTATATCTGAAATAGACTCAAAAATTGTCGGTCAGGTTTCTGATAATGAGTACTTATTCCATGAAGATAATGCTTTTGCTATAAATAAAAAAACTTTATTAGACATCAATACTTTTTTAAGTAGTTTAAATGGATCTATTTATCTAGTCCCCGAGTACTCCATAAGCCACATAAGAGATATGGACATCATTTCGCAGATTGGTTCAAGGTATTTATTTTCTTATTCAGATGGAACTGGTTTTGGGGTAGAGGAAGATTTTTTAAACCAGTATTTGGATATTGTTACCAATAATAAGCCTGACTTCCATCCAACAGTTAGTAGTTTGAATGATGATTTAAATAAGAGGTTTGAAATATCTAGTTCCCCTTTTTCTTTTTTAAAGCTATCAAAATCTGATCTAATGCGACTCCCTAATTTTTTTAAATTAAAAATATCACTTAATTTACTCATAAAGAAGCTTGCCTTTTCAAGATCTCAAATTGCAGTATCCGCCATTTCATTGATTATTTTGATCTCAGCTCCCAATTTCCTGATATATAAAAATGAGAAAAATGCAAAAGTTTATAGCTCAGCCACTTTTGATATATTTAAAACAATTAATAAAGATATTAAAAAAGTTGTTTCACCTAAATCTCAAATTGATCAATTATTAAAAGATATTCCAGATAACCTCAATGTCAAAACAAATCTTCCAAATTTAGATCTTTTCTATAATCTAAGCTCAAAATACCTTTCAAGGTCTTCTATTGATCTTAATAGATTTACTGCCACCATAACCATAGAGTCAATGCCAGAATTGCAGTATAGATTGATCCAAGGCGCATCATCTAAATTTGGGGTAACAATAGTAAACTCTGATGTTGATTTTAAAAATGGTTTTGTAGATGGCGAAATACTCTTGAGGTTTGATAATGAATAATTTCCTTACCAATCTTGAGACTCGTGAAAGAAGGCTCATATTTATTGCTATTGGGCTAATTTTATCCATGTCAGTTATTTTTGGAATTAACTCTTTTTTAAACAAATACTCAACCTCTGTTAAAAACCTTAATAAAGCAAAGTCTGATTATGAATACGTTCATTTAAAAGCTCTTGTCTTGGAGCGTCCGGCTATTTCTGGTTATATTACCAATGAAAGCCTTAAAACTCTTCTTAAAAAGAAAAATTTATTATCTACTATTTCAAATATTAGTATTTCAAATGATGAGTCGTCAGCGACTATTAAATTTAATACAACTAATTTAAAAGATGCTGTTAGTTTCTCTGAGGTTATTGCGAATAACAATAGCATGAAACTTAGTAAAATTATTTACACTTCGTCCCAAGATAAAATAGAATTCGAACTTATATTAAATTAATTTTTATATATTGAAATTTTCTTAGAGTACAGTTCGTGAAAGGTCTTAACCGCAATTGAGTCTGAAACACCCCATTTGGTCGCCTTGATATTTTTTATATTAAGGTCTGCAATAATTTTAAGATATATCTTTAGAGCATGATCTATAACATCAGCTCTGTCATTTGCTAATTTGTAGTTCAAAATTTTATCATCTAGACTTCGGCTGCTTAGATCAGATGATTTTTTAATAAAATCTAGATTACTCATTTCTTTAGAACTATGCATATTTAAAAATGATCTAATGCTTCCGCCTAGACCAATAAGATTGCTAATTTTAGATTGTTTTTTAAGCCACTTCTCTAGTCTTTTCCATTCCCCAGGATCTTCCTTTCCAAGCATTCCTCTGACTGCTCCAAGTTGAAATGACTGTATTATATGCTCACCATTTTGATGAATATATAACTCCGTACTCCCACCGCCAACATCGACATAGACTTTATTTGATCCAGACTGTGCTTTAGGATGAAGTCTTATAAGTTTTGCCTCCTCAAGCCCTGAAATAATCCTAATAGGATGCTCTATTTTATTTTCAACATACCTTCTAGCTTTTTCAGAATTCTGAGTATCTCTAAACGCACTGGTAGCAACTATCTCATACATTTTTATTTTGTTTAAAGAGAAGTTTTTTTGATATTTTTTTAATGTTTTTGTAAGTTCATCAAGCTTCTCATTTGACAGGGATCCGCTATTAAAAACTTCTGACCCCAGTCTAATTGGGGATCTGATGCCTTCTAAAAAATCTATAGAAGTAGGTGTTGTTTCAAAAACTTTTGATTTGATAGCATTTGTGCCTATGTCAATGGACGCTATTTTCATTATGTATCGTCACTATATTTTGTAATAATCATAAATTGTTCGTAGGATAGGTTATCAAATTTAACACCCTCTATGGTGGCCCCATAGTTTGATAATCCATTTGACCACTTGGGAGGCCTAAGAATTTTTTTATTTTCATATTCAGTTTTATTTAATAGATACCTTAAAGCAGCCAGCCTTCCTATCATTTTATTATTAGAGTTAATAGAAACCCAGGGAGATTTTTCAGATGCCGTTTTATCAAACATTTGCTTTTTATAAAGAGTAAAAGCATCCCATTTAGTAACAATTTTTTCATCATTTTTTGATAACTTCCAATACTTAAGTTGAGAGTTTTTTCTAGCATTCATCCTTCTGGCTTGCTGGTCTCTGGACAGTGAAAAGTAAAATTTAGTAAGCTCTACACCTTCTTCTATATGATTATCTTCCCAGTCAGTAACTCTTTTCATAAATGTTCTGTACTGATTCTCAGTGCAATAACCCATAATAGGTTCTGTTATGGCTCTTGTGTACCAAGATCTATCCAGAAATGAAATCTCACCAGCTTTTGGGATTACTTTTGCCCATCTTTGAAACCAATGTGATGATTCCCATTTTGAAGGAATGCCTAACTGAACGTAATTGAAGTTATTAGGACGAAGATATTCAGAAAAGAATTTAATGGCTGAGCTTTTTCCGGCCGTATCTCTGCCCTCAAAAACAATACATATCTTTCTATTATTTTTGATAACATCTTCTTGAAGTTTTAATAGCTCTATTTGCAGACGTCTTTTTTCCAAGGCATAGGATTTAACATCAAGTCTTTTATATTCAGTTTGGTCTAATGCAATTAACATAAAATATTTATATCAGAGTTTTTTTTAATAAAGTGCTAATTCACTTAAAAGTATGAGTATCTTCACATAAATGTCACAAGATGAAGTTCTAATTTGTATATATAAACTATATACCTTAATTAATTATGGAAACTTTATTTCTTGACCCAACTTTAATTCTTATTATAGCAGCATTTGCAGGCTTTTTTATGGCATTTGGAATAGGTGCCAATGACGTAGCCAATGCAATGGGAACCTCGGTTGGCAGTAAGGCAATTACCCTAAAACAAGCAATATTCATTGCAGCGATATTTGAGTTTCTTGGAGCCTACTTAGCTGGTGGAGAGGTTACCAATACTATTAGGAAAGGTATTGTTGACCCAGGTCTTTATGCAGACAATCAAGATATATTTATTATTGGCATGCTGTCTGCGCTTCTTGCTGCTGGTACTTGGCTTTTTATAGCTAGTCAAAAAGGATGGCCTGTATCAACCACACATTCAATTGTAGGAGCTATAGTTGGATTTGTTATTATTTCAATGGGCTTTCAAGCAGTTTCCTGGGGTAAGGTTGGAATTATTGCAGCTAGCTGGGTTGTTTCTCCAGCTATTTCTGGGACTATGGCTTTCTTTATATTCTTAAGTGCAAAAAAATTAATTCTTGATAGAAGAGATCCGGCTCAAGCGGCTGTCTCTTTAATTCCTATGTACAGCTTTTTTGTAGCTATTATCATCGGTTTAGTTACAGCAAGAAAAGGTTTAAAACACGTTGGCTTGCCTTTATCTGATGTTGAAATTCTTATTGCTACCGGTGTTTTTGGTATTTTAGTAGCCATCCTTACATCAATATTATTAAACCTTAATAAAGAAAAAATAAAAGAAAATGGGGTGGAATCAGCATTTGCGATACTTATGCTTGTTACCGCCTCTGCTATGGCTTTTGCTCATGGTTCAAACGATGTTGCTAATGCTATTGGGCCTGTATCTGCCATTATTAGTGTAGCTTCGGAGGGTGAGATTGGCTCCAAGGCTACAGTTAGTCCATGGGTGCTATTATTAGGTGGAATAGGAATAGTCTTCGGCTTGGCTATGCTGGGCGGAAGAGTAATTAAAACAGTTGGAAGTAAAATTACTCAACTAACTCCAAGTTTGGGTTTTTCCGCTGAAATGGCTGCCGCATCAACTGTTGTTGCTGCTACATATATAGGCTTTCCAATTTCAACAACGCACACCCTAGTTGGAGCTGTTATCGGAGTTGGCTTGGCTAAAGGTGTAGAGCATCTTGATCTAAAATCAATTGGAAGAATCGTGCTGTCATGGGTAGTAACAATACCGGCCGGAGCAACATTCACTATTTTATTCTACGTCTTACTTAGATTTATATTCGGAGTATAAAAAAAATTAAATAATCTAGCCTCTTATTAAGTTCTTAGTCTTAAGTCTATTGACTGCTAACTTACTCCTTGATTGCTCTGATTAATCCAGTTTAAAAGATATGCATGAGCTGCTCTATGGGCTTCAATTTTTCCAACCTCATTAAGCTCTCCGCTTTCCTTTGTGTTTAGAGCAAGTATTGATAGAATTATTTGTGTAAATACTCTAAAGACACCATCTTTATTGAACATCTCAGGAAGCTTTATATTTACTTCAATAATTGATTGGATTTCGGATGATAGCTCATGGAGAGAGGAAGAGGGTACAGGAGTAACCAAGCTATTTGATAGTATAAGTATTTGGGCGCCCTTAGATCTTTGAAAAAAATTATAAAGAATTTCAACACACTTCATAACAACGACAGATGACTGGTCTGTTGAAATATTATTAGAACTATCTATAAATTCACCAAGGCAATCATCAAGATATCGAGAAATCATCATAGCCTTTAGCGAATCAGGGGTAGGAAAAAACTTATAAGTTGATGTTCTCTTAAGGCCTGAATATTTAGCAATATTCGCTACAGTTATGGCCTCCACACCATGCTTTAACAATATTTCATTAGCTGTATTGATGATAGTATTAATCCTCTCTCTGCTGCGGTTTTGTTTTGCTAAGTGCTCCATGTATTAATTATGGACAAATGTTCAGAAAAGTAAATTAAGAAACTAAAAAAATTTTAAATTCATATTAAAAATTAAACTCAAAACCAATTGAAAAAATACCTATATCTGCATTTTCCAGGTCTTTATTTAACTTCGATAGGGTTGTAAAAACCTTCATTACATTATTTATCTTATAGTTATAGCCAATTGATTTTTGCCTTCCTCCTTCAATTTTCATATCAGAAACACTATTTTGAATCTTCAAAGAACCTTTACTAGATAACTTATGATTAAGACTTACTACATGCCCACTATCATTTCTATTTGAATTAATATGTTTTGAATTCTGGAACATAAATCCTATGGTTGTTTTGTTTATGGGAATTAATAAAGAGACCCGTTTGCTGTCATAACCCTTAGCACCTGAGTCTATTGCAAATGAAGATTTTACAATCTTACCAGAGTAATCAAATGAAATTGATTGATAGGAAATATCAGATTGCCCGATCTTATTAACAGTAATTGTAAAGTCTTTAAAAAATTCAGGGGTTGTATAGCCAACGAGATCATTCATTCTGTTTTCGCCATGAAATAGTTTCTTAATATCTGAGCTAGTATCATTAAATAAATCAATTTTTAATTGAGCTTTTTTAAAAGCTGTATCATGCGTTCCTATAAAAAAATTCCCAAAATCTCCTGATAAACCAATAAAAGTATTTCTTTGCTTTAGTACCTTATGTCCATCGGCCTTCCCGTCAGTAGGATCAATTTCATTTTCAATTTGAAAGGAGAAATCTAAAGTATCTGATAGTTTTAATGAAGACTTAAAGCCAATTCTTGATGCATTATTGATAGTTTCATTTTTTATTTTTGAGTTTTGTTTTATTGCAGCCAAGTCCATATTTAACTTGCCATAAATAGAGCTTTCAGCGCTTGAAAGGCCGCTAAAAAATAGGACGCTAATTAGGATGCTTAGCTTACTAATTCGAAACTTATTTGTTGCAAAAGCGAAACATGAATTCACATAATATTGTTTATAAAGTTTCATTGAATTGTTAAATTAATACAAGTTAAAGACAATGTAATTAAAACATATATACCCTATCTATATTATGTAAATACCTAGTATTAACATAAATATAACTAGTTAGACACAGCGTTGTAACAATATGAATAAAAAAGACTCTCAGTTATTAATAAAAATTAATGCTGATACAAAAAAAGAATTTATAAATATATGCGAAGACCTTGATAGCAATGCATCAAGAGAAATTAGATTATTTATTAAAGACTTTATAAAAAACAATACAAAAGAATAAAAACTATAGTTATTATAAAAATAACACAAAATTATTATTCCTACTTATAATAGGTTTAACCTCAAATAAACTATTCCTATTAATGTTTATACGCCTATTAATACTTCCAGTTACCTTAATATCTTTTTTTAGTTCTGCCTTTGCTAATGATGTTAAATATATATTTCCAATAGCTGAGACACCTCAAGTTCCTCTTGATGGGAATGCTGATGATCCTGCTATATGGTTTGATAAAGAAGATTCGAAGCTTTCTTTGGTTTTTGGAACAGACAAGTACAGAGGAATATACACCTATAACCTTAAAGGAAATATTATAGGTTTTTCAGAATCCGGAAGAGTTAATAATATCGATCTAAGGTCCTTGAATATAGATAAGAATAACTATAAAACCTTTATTTTTGGATCTAATGGAACAAAAAACACCCTTGATTTATGGATTTACTCTAATAAAGAGATACATCAAGGGTCATTAAAAAATGATTTTAGTTTATCAGAAAAGCCACATATCTCAGTTCTAACAAACTTCCTTTCATATGGAGTTTGCGCTGGCTATGACAAATACTTGGGTCTTATTGCCTTTGTTACTGAGGCCAAAGGATCGAGGGTTCAAGTTTGGCAATATGCTGATGATGAACTAAGTCTTATAGATACTTTTAATAATGGAAACGCTTATGAGTCAGAGGGTTGCGTTTATGACGATGAGAATAGAACTTTATTTATCTCTGAAGAAAATAATAGAGGCGTTATAAGAGCATATAAAATTACTAATAAACTTAGATTTGATAACCCTGCAATTATAGATACTAGAGAGGGGAATATAATCGGTGATCCAGAGGGCCTAGCTATTCTAAATACTGATAATAAGAACGGATATTTAATTGCTTCCTCACAAGGAAGTAGTACTTTTAATGTTTATGAGAGAAATGCACCTTATAGCTTTGTAGACAAATTTTCAGTTAATGCTAATAGTTCTTTTGATGCAGTAACCGATACCGACGGCATTGATATTATCAATACCTATCTTAATGAAGATTTTCCCAGTGGAATGATTGTTATTCAAGATGGACACAATACAGGCGAAGAAGAAATTAGCAAAGAGAACTTTAAATATCTTTCACTAAAAGACTTGGTGGTTGAACTAGGTCTCTAGTTTTTCTATAAAAGCACAGATATCTTTTGCAAGTATTTCTGGCTTCTCTAAAGCGGCAAAATGCCCACCATCATACTCATTCCATTGAACAATATTATAGATATTCTCAGCCCAGGCTCTTGGTGGTAACATAATATCTTTCTTGAAAATAGCCCCTGCCATTGGTTGAGATATGCTATTAAATGAAAACCCAAAATCTCCATTCTCTTTATACAGCCTTGCAGAGGACGTAATAGATTGAGTAAACCAATATAAAGATATAATACTTAGGACTTCATCGTTACTAACAACAAGCTTATTATCACTACCTTCGAACCATCCATAAAACTTTTCAGATATCCAAGCAGCTAAGCCTATGGGCGAGTCGTTTAATCCGTACCCTATGGTTTGTGGTTTTGTTTTTTGAATTTCAAAGTAGCCAAACCCCTGTGACTTATATTTTTCATAATTTTCTAGCATTTTTAATTCGTCAGCCGTTACTCCTTCCATAGGGTTATCTCCCGATGGTGGGAATGCGATGATGAGATTTAGATGAATGCCTATGCAGTTTTCTGGGAAGAGTTCTGCCATCCACTTACTAACTGTAGAGCCCCAGTCTCCACCCTGAACAACATATTTTTTATACCCGAGAGCAGTCATCAACTCATGCTGTATTTTTGCTATATTCTTTGAATCCATCCCTATTTCCGTAGGTTTATCTGAGAATCCAAAACCTGGAAGTGAAGGGCAGATAATATCCAAAGGTACTTTTGATCGCTCTCGGAGTAAAGGAATTATTTTTAAAAATTCTTGAATACTTCCAGGCCACCCATGGGTCATCATCAGAGGGACAGCGCCTTCTTGGTGTGATTTTGAGTGAAGGTAATGTATTTTTAATCCAGAGCTTGATGTGAATTTATAGCTTCCAACTTTATTAAGGCTGTCTTCATGATGCCTCCAATTAAATTCATCAAGCCAATACTCTGATAAATCTTTTAAAAAATTAAGGCTGGTACCATGAGACCAGGCATTATTATTTATCTCATCTGGCCACCGAGTTTTCTTTATTCGGTCCTTTAAGTCAACTATATCTTTATCGTTGATATGGATATTAAATTTCTCAATCATAACTGACCTTATTTATTGGTATTGCGAATTGTCAGTTAAGCATATAAATAAAGTAAAATATAAACAATTAATAATTGAAGTAATTTTAATGTTTGAACGAATTGAATTATATGTAAATACAAATGCTGAATACGCTTGGCTGGTAATCCTATTATTTGCCTTTATCGAAGCATTTTTTCTTTCTGGAATTGTTGTTTCTAGCGCTATTTTATTTTCAATATGTATTTTTATTTTTAATGCTGAACTATTATCTATTTTTAGCATTGTTCCTCTTGCAGTCATTGGTGCTCATTTAGGTGATATGGCCAGTTTTCTTTGTGGTAAAACAATTGGCCCTCAATTACTAACATCAAAAGTATTTGCTAAAAGAAAAAAAACAATTTCTAGGGCTCAAAAATTTCTAGACAAAACAGGACCTTTTACAGTACTTTTTGGTAGATTTATCCCGGCATTAAGACCTGTGGTTCCATTTTTACTTGGAATTTCTGATCTAAAGCTAGTAAGATTTTATATTGCAGATGTAATTGCATGTTTATGCTGGGGCGCTGCATTAGGTTTCTTGGTTACTAGTTTAGGTTCAATATTTTAGGTATTTAATATGTTACATATTTTTATATTAGTAGTTAGCTCTATAGCGCTGCTTTATCTTTTAATGCAATTAGTTAGTTTAAAAAAACAAGGTAAGCTCCTTCAAACATTAAGAGATCTCTTGATCATATTGCTTGCTTTGCTTATGACAGCAGCAATTTTCTATATTGGCTTTAGATTTTTTAGAGCTTTTTAATTAAAATGTCCGAGACGCTATTTGAGAAGATTATCAATAGAGGTATTCCAGCAGATATTATTTATGAAGATGATATTTCTATTGTTATAAAAGATATTCAACCTCAAGCACCAGTTCATCTTTTGATAATTCCAAAAAAGGTTATACCTAAATTATCAGATTCTTTAGAAGAGGACAGGGATATTTTAGGTCATTTGATGTTGGTTGCAAAAAAAGTAGCTAAAGACCTAAATCTTGACGATACCTTTAGAATCGTTATCAATAATGGAGCTAAAGCAGGTCAAAGTGTTTTTCACCTTCACCTGCATTTACTATCAGGTCGATCTTTGACATGGCCTCCTGGTTAATAAAATATATAAGCTCCAAGACCAAGTAAAAATACTATAAAGCCTATTGCTAATACAAAGAAAGCACCTTGCCTTACTGTTGAATTGTCATCCATAATCTCTCCTCCCTTTAAAAAATATACCAAAAAATAAAGCATTTACAAACTTATTTTTAATATAGAATAAGTAATCAATTAATTTGTATTAACTTCAATTGGAAAACTCATCAAAAACATTTAATAAAAGAGTAAAGTCTTGGATTTCATATGATGTTGGAAATTCAGCCTTTGCTACAACAGTAGTTGCTGGATTCTTCCCTGTTTTTTATCTTCAGTATTGGGCGGCAGACCTCGATATGGCAGAGGCGACTATATATAAAACATGGGCATTAGCTATTTGTAATGCATTGGTGTTATTTACAGCTCCACTGATCGGTGCTGTTACTGACATTAATGACTCAACAAAAAAATCTCTTGTACTATTTACTATTGTTGGTGCTTTTTTTGTCTCCTTACTATCAATACTAGGTTACGGATCATGGCTGTATGCTTTGGTATTTTTTGCTATTGCTAATTATTGTTTCTCAGTTAGCCAAATTCCCTATGACAAAATCTTAACTAAGATTACTACCCACGATAAGTTATCAATAATTTCCAATCAAGGTTATGCGTGGGGTTATCTAGGCGGAGGATTTCTTTTTCTTATAAATGCTTTAATGTTTTTATTCTGGGAGAAGATAGGCTTAAGCTCATCTGAGGATGCCATAAAAATATCATTTCTAATGGTTTCAGTTTGGTGGTTTGCATTTATGCTGCCATTAAGAAAAAATTTCATAGAAAAAATAAAGCCCTATGGGAAAGCTTCTTTATTAAAAGATGCATTAAAAAATGTTGTTAGTACTATTAAGTCAATATCGAAGTATAAAAATGCATCCATGTTCTTGCTAGCCTTTTTCTTATTCATTGACGGTGCTCATACTGTAATTTATTTGGCAGCTGACTTTGCACTCAATGTTGGCCTAAAGGCAACCGATGTAATCCCTGCTTTAATATTGGTCCAGTTTGTAGCATTTCCAGCAACGTTACTATGGGGTATAGTTGCAGACCGTTATGGCGATAAGCCCGTTCTCTATATAACGATTACCTCATACATATTTATTATTATCTTTAGTACAACTTTATCGTCAGCTTTTGAATTTTATATTCTTGCTGCTTGGGTTGGCAGCGTGCAAGGTGGTATTCAGGGAAGCTCAAGAGGATTGTTTGGAAAATTAATACCTAGTGATAAGGCAGGAGAATTTTTTGGCCTCTATAATGTTCTTGGAAGAGCTGGGGCTATTATTGGTCCAGTTATGGTTGGAACTATGCTGGCTATCTTCGGAGATGTAAGGATTGCACTTATTCCTATAGCGGTTCTATTTATTCTAGGAGGGCTGGTTTTAACCAGAGTTAATAATGAAACTACTTAGTAAAGAATCAATAATTTTTTATAGTATATTGGGAGGAATATCTGGCTTTATAATAGCGCCTTTTATAAGAAGCTTGATGGATTTTTCAATGCCACTCGAGATTTTTATTACAACCTGTTTCATTATTCCAATCTATATAATTGCAAAAAAGCTCTTATTAAAATTTGTAATTAAAGATTAGTTATTAAGAACTTCAGTTAGAAGTTTTGGTCTATCAGTTATTATTCCATCGACTTTTAAATCAATAAGTTTTTTAAATGTCACAGTGTCATTTATGGTCCAAACTATTATTTTAAGACCTCTACTATGAATAAAGTTAACAAACCTTTTGGTAACTAACTTCAGCCCGTATTGATAAATAGGGATCTGAAGGCAATCTCCTTGAATGGGTTTATTGTACAAGCCATAGCTAGCTAGCAATAACCTTAAAACCTCTTTAGGTCCCATTGATAAGCATATATTTGGGTAAATATTTCTAATTCTTTGAAGCCTTTCACTATTAAAGCTGGCAATACATACTCTTTCCTCCGCATTAAGCTTGGTAATAACCTCAAGAGCCGGCATGGCAACCTCGTCTGTCTTAACATCAATCTGAAAAAAAAGGTCTGGGAACTGAGTAAGTGCCTCTTCAAGTTTTGGAATTGAGTGAGTATCAAATAATTTAATTTTATCAATCTCTTCAGCAGTCAGTTGGCTAAAGAGAATGTTGTCTCCAACAATTCGTTTCAAAGACTCATCATGAAATATATAAGGAACGCCGTCAGATGTTATCTGCACATCTGTTTCAACATACTTACATCCTATAGACCTTGAGTATTCAAAAGATTGGAGAGTATTCTCATGCGACTCAATAGAGCCACCTCTATGAGCGAGAACCGCTAAGCCTGAATAATTTAGATATGTCTTCATATGCCATTATTGTATACATTATTAAGGTAAAATAAATGTTGGTTAATTTCCTATTTATAATTTTGTGAGCAAGTTTGATTCCATAAGGCCTTACTATGATGATGAGGTCAACGAAGTTTTGAAGACCCTGGTAGCTGATCCGAATGTGATTAATGCGGCTCTATCATTTGGTGGTTATAAGACTATTAAAAAACTTCCATTTGCATCAAAAATAATTTCTTTTTTATTAAAAAATAAAATAAAAAATATTAATTCAATTGCCTCCTATCAAGATGTCTTTAAAGGAATAATTTCAGGCGTTATAGATAACTCTATAGATAATTTTACAGTAAGCGGGCTTGGCAATATACAAGCTAATTCTTCATATCTTTTCATTTCAAATCATAGAGATATTACCTTAGATTCAGCATTGTTAAATTTCACACTTCATGGAAATGGTTTCAAGACTACCAATAATGCAGTTGGAAATAACCTAATGAATGAACAGTGGGCCTCAGATCTTATGAGGCTAAATAAAAGTTTTATTATTGATCGGAGTGATAAGTCAAAGAAGGATATTTATAAGAGCCTCTTTTTAGCTTCAGAATATATCTACGACTCTCTTGTTGAAAAAAATGATTCAATCTGGATTGCTCAAAAGCAAGGAAGATCTAAAGATGGTCTAGACTATACAGATCCATCTGTTTTAAAAATGATTCATTTAAATGGTCGAAAGCAAACAACAGAATCAAATTACTTCAATTTATTATCAGTAGTGCCCGTAGCTGTATCTTATGAAAAAGATCCTAATGACCTATTAAAAGCTAAAGAATTATTTTCACTATCTTCAAATAACGAATATCTTAAAGATGAGAGAGAGGATTTAAAAAGCATAGCTGATGGGGTCATGGGGCAAAAAGGAAACGTCCATCTCTCAATAGGATCTCCGTTGCATTTTAATGATGCTGACTATGAGCAAATTTCTAGTATTATTACTAGTGAGATCAAGTCCTTGTATAAATTGCATTCAACTAATATCGCAGCTTGTCGTATGCAGGGTATTGATAGAAAAAGTGATGATTTTACAGAAGAGGAAATTAATAATTCTATTAAATATTTAGAGGAAAGAATGCATGCCATTGATAACGACATGCAAAAATTTTTCTTAACTCAATACAGCAATCCAACTTTATAAGCTGTAGCCTTGCTCGTTATGTTCGCTAATATCCAGGCCTTCCTCTTCATCATCTGAGGATACTCTTATGTCTATAAAAGCATTAATAGCCTTTAGAATTAAGTAAGTAGTTACAGCAGTCCATGTGCATATAATAAAAATTCCTTTTAATTGAATAATCAACTGTGCAATAGCACCATCTGATGATATTCCAGCAGCTCCAGAACCTAGAAATCCATCAGGGTTTCCTACAAAACATAGCATAATAATTCCTAAGATACCGCCAACACCATGAACTGGGAATACATCCAATGAGTCATCAATTTTGAAATATGACTTAACTAGTTGAGTTGCATAAAAGCAAACCACGCCAGCCATGGAGCCTATTAGCAATGCTCCAGCAGGCCCTACGGTCCCTGATGCTGGTGTAATTGTTGCTAGTCCAGCTACCATTCCAGTTGCTATTCCTATCATTGTAGCTTTTCCAGATTTTATCCATTCGATTGCCATCCATGTTATTGCTCCCGTAGCAGCACTTATGTGTGTGACAAGCATTGCCATACCAGCTGATCCATCAGCAGCAACAGCGCTGCCGGCATTAAAACCAAACCAACCAACCCAAAGCATAGATGCTCCAATCATGACCATCGTTCTATTATGAGGCGGCATTGGTGTTTGCATGAATCCTTTTCGTTGTCCTAAATATATTGCTGCTACAAGTGCTCCAATTCCACATGTGGCGTGGACTACAAGCCCACCAGCAAAATCTATAACACCTATATTTGCCAGATAGCCTCCACCCCAAACCATATGACAGGCAGGTAGATAGACAAAAGAAAACCAAAGTACTGAAAATAAACACATTGCCCCAAACTTCATTCTTTCAGCAAATGCTCCAACAACAAGTGCAGGAGTAATTATGGCAAATGTCATTTGGAATGTTATGAATACTGTTTCAGGTAATGTGCCGCTCAAGGAATCTCTTTCAACGCCATTTAAAAATAGTGCGCTTAAGTCTCCTATTATGAGTCCATCGCCTTTAAAGGCTAGGCTATAACCATAAATAACCCAGCAGACAGATATCAAACATGCTATTGCAAAACATTGCATTAGTACTGATAGGACGTTCTTAGATCTTACAAGCCCTCCATAGAATAATGCTAGACCCGGAAGTGTCATGAATAATACTAGCGCGGTTGAGGTGAGTATCCATGCAGTATCCCCTGAATTTAATTCGTTTGCATAGCCTAAAGGCGCTATAAGTAAGCACAAAAATAAAAGTAATCCTTTTTTTAACATGGTATCCC
>Ga0209830_10002493_pt1 | contig 14812 bp, 13 predicted proteins | sample ArcticOcean_MG_C_12_FD_187439 | JGI IMG/M metagenome (GOLD analysis project Ga0209830, IMG submission 187439) | Marine microbial communities from western Arctic Ocean - ArcticOcean_MG_CB8_130 (SPAdes) (version 2) | ecosystem: Environmental > Aquatic > Marine > Oceanic | place: Arctic Ocean...
GTAACTAACTTTATAAACTCACGTAATGGAAATATTACTTACATCGATCAATATGTAGACAGGCTACATGGTGCTTTTTTTATGCGTGTTTCAATAGAATCTATGAATGATTCTATCGATTTTAATACATTTAAAGATGATTTCGCAAAAGAATTCTCATCTTCTTTGAACCTTAAATGTAATTTTCATCAAGAAGATAAATTACCAAAACTAGGAGTATTTGTTTCTAGGTATGATCATTGTCTATACGACATACTAACCCAGCAACGTTCAGGAAAATTAAAGTGTGAAATTCCCTTCATCTTAAGTAATCATGTTGATTTAGAATACATCGCAACCCAATTTAATATTCCTTTTTATCACGTACCTATCACAAAAGAAACGAAACAAGAAGCTGAAATAGAGCAGTTACGGATCTTAACGAAGCACAAAATAGACTGTATTGTTCTGGCAAGATATATGCAAATAGTTTCCAAAAATTTAATTGATGTATATCCCTCTAAAATCATAAACATTCACCACTCTTTTTTACCAGCTTTTCCAGGCGCAAAACCTTATCATTCTGCCTTTGAGAGAGGTGTTAAAATCATTGGTGCAACTAGCCACTATGTTACAGAAACTTTAGATGCTGGCCCAATCATAGAACAAGATATTGCTAGAGTTTCGCATGAACATGAAGTACTCGATCTAATAAATAGAGGACAAGATTTAGAGCGTATAGTATTATTAAGAGGACTCAAATTACATTGTGATCGAAAAATCATGGTTTACAACAACAAAACAGTTGTTTTTACCTAATCTTTTAAGAAAAAACTAAGCAGGTGATCATTAAACAAATCAGGTTGATCAATATTCACAACATGTCCTGAACCTGGAAGTGTTATTAAGGTAGCATTTTGATGAATCATAATGATTTTTTTAACAAATGGTAAAAACATATAATCTTGAATTCCCATAATATACAGGGTTGGGGGCTTTAACTGCTTACCTCTTATTTTTGCCAATACAGGTAAAATAGTTGCAGTTAATTTATACCATCTTCCAAATTCTGCATGTGATATTTTTTTTGCTTCCTTAATAAAAAGGGCTCTTGATTTTCGATGTGCTTTGTAAGGCATAATTACATAAGCAAAAAAAGTGTAAATCCAAATAAAAGGCAAAACACTTTGAGTAAGCTTACCCATATACATCAAAAAACGAGATTGAAGGTTTAAATTCAAAATTGCTCCACCAAGACCAATCTTCTCTACCTTATTACTATGCAATTGAATCATTTTTTGAATAAGAATACTCCCTAGTGAGATTCCAACAAAATGAGATTTTTCTATTTTATTATAGTCCAAGACATTTAAAATGTCATCTATAATAATATTGAAAGTATATTTTGTTCCTTTTGGAGAAACCTTAGACTTTCCATGTCCACGCAAATCAATTAATAAAACGTTAAAATAAGCTTTAAAAAAACGAACTTGATTAAACCAAATAGAGGAATTTCCACCAGCTCCATGGATAAATGTGATCCATTTATTTGAACTATTTTCGGCTTTATAAATTGAATGGTATAACACTATATGATTCCTTTATCATTGAGATAACCAGCCATTTCTTGTTGAATTACCCTAGCTTCAGTCGCTGCTGCTACTGCAAAATCGCTGCCTTGTGATTTATAAATAATACCCCGAGAAGAATTGACCAATAAACCACACTGATCGTTCATTCCAAACTCAGAAACTTCCTTCAAACTTCCTCCCTGTGCTCCAACACCGGGAACCAATAAAAAAGAATCTGGTACAATCTTTCGAATTTCTACAAGCGCATCTGCTTTAGTTGCACCTACCACATACATTAAGCGATTTGAATGTTCCCATGTAAGGCTTGTTTTTAAAACTTTTTGAAACAAAAGTTCATTATTTTCTAGAGTATATTGAAAATTTTCCGCCCCTTTATTAGAGGTTAATACCAATAAAATAGCGTGTTTTCCTTCAAAAGACAAAAAAGGTTCTACTGCATCTCTTCCCATATAGGGAGCTACTGTTACCGAATCAACCTCATAGGTTTCAAAAAAAGCTTTAGCATATCGCTTTGCAGTATTACCTATATCACCTCGTTTTGCATCAGCGATGGTAAAGTGATTGGGATAATTAACATTTAAATATTTCATGATTTTTTGAAAAGAAACCCATCCTTGAACTCCATAGGATTCGAAAAAGGCGAGATTGGGTTTAAAAGCTACCGCATACTTCTGTGTTGCATCAATAATATGTTTTGCAAACGTAAAAATTGGATCTGCTTCTTTCTTTAAATGCTTAGGTATTTTGTCTAAATCGATATCAAGCCCTATGCAAAGGAATGATTTTTTCAGTTTAATCTGTTGAACAAGGGCTTCCGTGGTCATATTACTTCTCCAGCATCTTTGAGTTTCTCTGTATTCTGGTATAATTGAAGTTCATCAATAAGTTTTTGAACGTCTCCATTAATCACATTTGGAAGATCATATAATGTAAGTCCAATTCGATGATCGGTTACCCTTCCTTGCGGATAATTATAGGTTCTGATTTTGGCGGATCGATCCCCTGAAGAAACTAGTGAATTTCTTTTTTCTGAATCTAAAGCCAACTTTTTAGATAGCTCTAACTCATATAAACGAGAACGCAAAACCTTTAGGGCTTTATCCTTATTTTTATGTTGTGATTTCTGATCCTGACATTGAGCCACAATTCCCGTAGGTTCATGGGTTAGTCGAACAGCAGAATAGGTGGTATTTACAGATTGTCCTCCTGGGCCCGAAGAACAAAAATAATCGACACGCACATCATTCATGTCTATTTCAACGTCAAATTCTTCTGCTTCAGGCAATACCATAACAGTAGCAGCAGATGTATGTACACGTCCTTGTGTTTCTGTTTGAGGAACACGCTGTACTCTGTGAACACCCGATTCATACTTTAAGGTTCCATATACATCATTGCCTGAAACCTCAAAAATTACTTCTTTAAAACCACCTGCTGTTCCTTCACTAGAATCTACAAAACTTACATTCCAATTATTAGATTGACAATATTTAGTATACATGCGGTAAAGATCTCCTGCAAAAATACTAGCCTCATCACCACCCGTTCCAGCTCTAATTTCAATTACCACATTTTTAGCATCTTCTGGATCTTTAGGTATAAGTAAAAATTTAATTTCCTCTTCTAGCTGAGGTAATTTTTCTTTAACAGAATCTATCTCCATTTTAGCCATAGAAATCATTTCTTCATCCTTTTCACCCTTAAGAAGCTCTTCTGCTTCTGCTTGGTTTGATAATAACACCTTGTATTGGTTCATTTTCTCAACCATTACTGAGAGGTCTTTATATTCTTTATTTAACTTAATATATCGCTTTTGATCCAGAATAATATCAGGTTGGATAATTAAATCAGTGACTTCATCGAAACGCTGTTGGATGATTTGAAGTTTTTCTATCATGATGACTCAAATTTACAAATTGTCGTGCTATTATGAGCTAGATTCTTTTGCTAAGACGATTGAATAGCGAATTTCTAATAAATCTTTCATTTTAACAAGCATAAAAGCTGGTAATGAAATTCCAAAATCAGAAGGAATTAAATTGAATGTTCCATTTAAAAGAATTTCATTTTTACCAGAAACAATAGAACTCATAATTTGTTTATTGAGTTTTTTACCATGAAATTCGAAAACACCATTAATTAACAATGAATCTTTTATAAGTTCGAATGATTCTGAATAAAATTTAATCTCAGGAAAACTTAATGCTTCTAAAACTTCTAGAGAATGGGCATCACGTCCAGAGTTTTTACTATCAAAATCTCTCACATAAGCAAGGATAGCTAATTTATTAAAGACCAAACTGGTATTGTTGAGTAAGGCACGACCATATAATTTTTGATTACTCCCCTCCCATTCATGTAATGTGTGTTTGCCTGAGTAAGTAATTAAAGATTTTGAGGTATTAATTATCCAAGTAGTTTCTTGAGCCTGAATTGAACAAACAAGTAGAAGAAAAAATATAAGTAATTTTCTTTTTATCATAGTTAAAATTTAAATACAATTATAGCGGTAGCAAAACTTCCAACAGCAGTGTAAGCAGCAATTCGATGAATTTTTTTATTTTTATTAGCTAAAAAATTTGTTGTTACCATGGCTGAAAAATGAATAGTAGCGAGATACTTATGGGCTTTAATAGAGTTTAATCCTTTTATTTTTTTATTTACAAGTGGTGGTGGAGCAAAAAGTGAAAGTCCTGCACCAGTGAAATAACTAATTGAAGTTAAATTACCAACAAGTTTATGAGTTTCGTATAATTTATAATTACCGTTATAAAGTTGAGATCCAATAAAACCCTGAGCTACCATACCTACTAATGTAGCATAACCTATGACCTGATGAATTTTAAGCATTTTACGACGAATTTTCAATTCACTTTCTCTTTGCTCAATTGTTAATGGGGAAATTTTCATTTTTCTCATTAATCCTTTTTCTCCCCATAGTAAACGTTGAGTAAAAATCATTCTATCTGGAAGCAATGAGGTATCAATTTCAGCTTCTGAACGAAGAGAACCAAATATGTCTTCTTCTTGAGAAAAAGTACTTGACAAAGTCAAGAATAGAACAAAAAAAACTAAAAATCGAATCATAATTAGACGAATGTCATATTAATAATTAAAGGTTCCATAGATTGTTTCTAACGTTAATTTGTTTTCAGGAGCAGCTTCAACACGTCCAACAATTTGTGCCTTTATATTAAATGAATCAGAGATTGATATTATCTCTTCAACTTTGTCTGGTGATACATATAATTCCATTCGATGCCCCATATTAAAAACTTGATACATTTCTCTACCTGAAGTTCCAGACTCTTTTTGAATCAAATCAAATAATGGTGGAATAGGGAATAATGAATCTTTTATAACATGGAGGTTGTTTACAAAGTGTAATATTTTAGTTTGGGCACCTCCACTACAATGAACCATTCCATGAATAGAAGTGGTACCCATTTGACTGAAAATCTTTTGAATAACCGGTGCGTAGGTTCTTGTGGGAGACAAAACTAATTTCCCTACATCCAAAGAAACCCCTTCAAGGGTACTAGTTAATTCTTTAGATCCTGAATAAATTAAATTTTCAGGCACCGTAGGATCAAAACTTTCAGGATATTTGGTAGCGAGAATTTTTGAAAAAACATCATGACGTGCAGATGTCAATCCATTACTCCCCATACCACCATTGTATTCTTTTTCATAAGTAGCCTGCCCATCAGAAGCCAAACCTACAATAACATCTCCAGCTTGAATATTCGCATTATCTATCACATCCTTTTTTGCAATTCTAGCTGTTACCGTAGAATCTACAATTATTGTTCTTACTAAATCTCCAACATCTGCGGTTTCGCCACCCGTGCTATGAATGGTTATCCCCCACTCACCTAGTTTAGAAATCAACTCTTCTGTGCCTTGAATTATAGCAGAAATTACCTCACCTGGTATATGATTTTTATTTCTTCCAATAGTAGAGGAAAGTAAAATATTTTCAGTCACACCCACACAAAGTAAATCATCAATATTCATGATAAGTGCATCTTGTGCTATTCCTTTCCAGACAGAAAGATCACCTGTTTCTTTCCAATACATGTAAGCTAAAGATGACTTTGTTCCTGCCCCATCTGCATGCATTACAATAGCATGCTCTTCACTTCCGGTAATATAATCTGGTATTATTTTACAAAAGGACTTAGGATATAGTCCTTTATCTATTTTTTTTATGGCGTTATGAACATCTTCTTTTTGTGCTGAAACGCCTCGCTGACTGTACCGATCGGACATGAAATTGTTTTAAACAAAAATAAAATATTTGATAAATTTTACTGCTATAAAAAAAAATAGTTATTAACGAATAAACAACAATTCACGATACTTTGCTAGAGGCCATATTTGATCATCTACTGTAAGTTCTAATTTATCACACTGATATCGAATACTACTTAAAAAAGGTAAAATACTTTTGCAATATACTAGAGCTTTTTCATGAGTATCCTTGATAATATTAGCATCCTTTCGAGCTTTTATCATTAAAGATATCCCATTGTTAATCTCAACAACATGATTGGAAATTCTTTCTAAAATTAAAACCTGCTCGCTTGCATGAATCTTAAAGCTTGAACCATATATTTCTTTTAATCCACGTACATTTTCAATAAGAATATTTTGGTACTTAATTGCGGTAGGAATGATATGGTTTTGTGCTAAATCACCTAGAGTTATTGATTCTATTTCTATCGTTGAGATATACGATTCTAAATCAATTATATAGCGCGCTAAAAGTTCCTTTTCACTAAAAACACCTAAAGTCTCAAAGAGTGTTACGGAAAGATCACTTATGTATGCTGGAAGGGCTTCTGGAGTAGTTTTATGATTGCTTAATCCTTTCTTTTTAGCCAATGATTCTATTTTAAATTGATCATATTCTTCTTCATTAAAAATATCTTTAATAGATGTGATAGTTTCCCTTAGTGTGTTAAAAATAGCATCATCTTTTTTCATGTTTTTGTTATCAATCAATGCATCAACAGAAACCTTAAATTCAATAAGCTGTTCAGTTACAATGGAATTAATAACAGTAACAGGTTTGGCACAATTTGTTTTAGACCCAACGGTTCTAAATTCAAACTTATCACCTGTAAAGGCAAAAGGTGATGTTCTGTTTTTATCAGTATTATCAAGAAGAATTTCTGGAATTTTTCCAATTACATTTAGCTTTAAGTCAGTCTTTTCTTTAGGTGATAATTTCCCTTTTGAAACATTTTCCAAATCTTCTAAAACTTGTTTCAAATGTTTTCCTATAAAAATCGATAACATGGCAGAGGGTGCCTCCTGCATTCCAATTCGAAGATCGTTACTAGCTGAAACTGATGAGGCCCTTAAAAGTGCTTCATGCTTTAATACTGCTGCAATAGTGTTGACAAAAAAGGTGAGGAATTGTAAATTACTCATGGGAGTTTTTCCAGGACTCAATAAATTAACCCCTTTATTTGTGTTCAACGACCAATTATTATGTTTACCAGAGCCGTTAATTTTTTCAAAGGGTTTTTCATGAAATAAAACGATAAAGTTATGCTGACTGGCTACTTTATTCATAACATCCATAACTAGAGCGTTATGATCAATTGCCAAATTTGCAGATTCAAAAACAGGAGTCAACTCGTACTGGCTTGGAGCAACCTCATTGTGTCTGGTTTTAATTGGAATTCCTAATATTTTACATTCTTTTTCAAGAGCATTGAGAAAACGACTCACTCGAACAGGGATCGATCCAAAATAATGATCGTTTAACTCTTGGCCCTTAGAAGGAACATGACCTATTAAGGTTCTACCTGTAAGTATCAAATCAGGACGTGTTAAGGCTAAACTCCTGTCAATTAGAAAATACTCTTGTTCCCATCCTAAGGTAGCATCAACCTTATTTACTGATTTATCAAAATAATGACAAATTTCTGTTGCTGCGTGATCTAATTTTTTTAATGATTTTAGCAAAGGAGTTTTATAATCTAGCGACTCTCCTGTGTAAGAAATAAAAAGAGTTGGTATACACAGTGTTGTATTATATATAAAAGCAGGAGATGTTGGATCCCAAGTTGTATAACCTCGTGCCTCAAACGTATCGCGAATCCCCCCACTTGACACATTAGAAGACGCTGGTGCTTGTTGAACTAATTGCTCTCCTTCAAACTTTTCAATTTGAACCCCTTCTGCATTTAATCCAAAAAAAGAGTCATGCTTTTCTGCAGTAGCTCCTGTTAATGGTTGAAACCAATGAGTATAATGTGTAGCTCCCTTGGCAATAGCCCATGCTTTCATAGCAGCAGCAATTTGATCTGCTAAAACTGTTAAAATGGGAGTTCCTTTGTTTATAGATTGCTCTAGTTGTTGAAAAGCTTTCTCGCTCAGGTACTGTTTAAGCTTCTGTATATTGAACACATGAGATCCAAATTCAATAGGACTTGAAGGTGCATCGGAAACTTCAAATAATTTTGAAGAAAGATTAGAAAGACTGTTTTTACGTAGAGTTTCCATATGAGATAAGAGAATAAATTAGAAAAATCAAATATAGACAATTTGAATATTTCATGGTCAAAATCCAAAAAAATGAATAATATTAAAATTTAACCCTAAAAAAATAGGGGGTTAATAAAAATTAAATATTGTTAATTTCTTTATTTCATTATTTCATAGGGGGTATTGTAAAAATTTTATTTTAGCTAAAAATTATTAACTATGAGTAAAGCTAAACTTGAATATATTTGGTTGGATGGTTATGAGCCTTCAGCCAGTCTCCGAAGCAAGACTAAAATTGCAACTAATTTTAAAGGTACTTTAGAAGATTGTCCCATATGGTCATTTGATGGTTCTTCTACAAGACAAGCAGAAGGAAGTGCTTCTGACTGTCTTTTAAAGCCTGTGGCACTTTATCAAGATCCTGATCGTAAAAACGGTTGGCTGGTAATGACAGAGGTGTTAAATGCCGATGGAACACCTCATACTTCGAATGGTCGCGCTACAATTGATGACGATGATGATGATTTTTGGTTTGGTTTTGAACAAGAGTACTTCCTTTGGGACCCAGAAACCAATCTTCCTTTCGGTTTTCCCAAAGACCAAACACCTCAAGGACAATTCTATTGTTCTGTAGGAGCAAGGAATGCTTTTGGTAGAGAAATGATTGAAGAACATTTAGACCAATGCTTAGAAGCAGGTATTAATGTTGAAGGAATTAACGCTGAAGTTGCTTCTGGGCAATGGGAATACCAATGCTTTGCTGAAGGAGCTCAAAAAGCTGGTGACGAGATGTGGGTATCAAGATATTTACTTGAACGTTTAGGTGAAAAATATGGCCTTGCTATTGAATGGCACCCAAAACCACTTGGAGACACTGACTGGAATGGATCTGGTATGCACGCAAACTTTTCAAATGAAGTTCTTAGAACCTGTGGTTCTGAGGAAACTTACAGCAAAATATGTGAGGCATTCCGCCCTTTAGTTAAAGAGCATATTGAGGTATATGGAGCATTCAATGATCAACGATTAACTGGTGCCCATGAAACCCAATCTATTGATGAATTTAGTTTTGGAGTTTCTGACCGCGGTGCTTCTATCAGGATTCCTATTATGACTGTTGAAAAGGGTTGGAAAGGATGGTTGGAAGACAGAAGGCCTTCTTCTAATGGTGATCCATATAAAATAGCTGCTCGTATAATTAAAACTGTAAAGTCAGCTAAGATTTAATAACAGTCAAGTAACCACAATATTAAAACATTCTGATTCTTGAATTAGGATGTTTTTTTTACTTAAACATTTGGTATAAAAAAATAGCATAACAGCAAAGTAGGATAGCTCCTTCGAAGCGACCCAACTTCATGCGTTTAGGAATAAAAGCTAAGGGTAATATTAAAACAGATATAAATATCATCCATAAGAAATCGGATTCAATTAAGTTTTGATCAAAAAAGACAATGGGTTGAATCATAGCGGTAATTCCCATTACAGCTAGAATATTAAAAATATTTGATCCAATAAGATTTCCTAATGAAATAGCTTTTTCTTTCTTAAAAATCGCTACTAAGGATGCTGATAATTCTGGGATACTAGTACCTATAGAAATAATTGAAATACTAATGATACGCTCACTAATACCTATTCCTTGAGCTAAAGAAACAGAACCTTTTATTAACATTTCAGAGCCCAACCACAAAGCAATACCCCCTCCAAAGAATAACGATAGAATAACTTTTTTACTTGAAACTTCCGAAACCAAACTACTATCATCAACTATATTATTTTTCTGTAAGAAAAGTAAAAATATAAGCACTGTTATCAAAAGAGTAAATAATATAACACCTTCATTAATAGTTAAATCTTTATTATTCTTAATAAAAAAATAAAAAATCATTGTTGACAAAAACATAATTGGCCAATCTGTTCTAAAAAAATTTTTAGTAACTATAATTGGCTCAATTAAAATTACTATCCCTAATACCAAAGCTAGATTTGCTATGTTTGAACCTATTACATTCCCCATTGCCAAATCAGGGTGCCCCATCAAAGCAGACTTTACACTTACTATAAGTTCTGGAGCTGATGTTGCGAATGAAACAACTGTCATTCCAATCACAATTTTAGGAATGGAGAGATTAATTGATAAAGCCACAGCTGCTTTTAAAAGCCAATCACCTCCTTTGACAAGAAGAAGTAATCCGAAAAAAATTGCTATATAATCCATCTTTAAATTGATCAACAAGATACCATCTTCCTTCTAAAATTCTTTTTTAATTTATTGAAAAATAAAATTAAGAAGCACTTTGGTAAAAGAAGAGAAAGTAATGTTCATTTAAGAATCTCTTAACAAGAGAAAATTAAATACACTAAAGTAGCTAACGACATTGGCTTAACATTAAGTGCATTTGCACGATACAGTATGGCAAGAACAAGTGGAATTCTTAATCAAGTTAAAAAGGAATTCTAATGGAACAGATAACTATTGAAATACCCATCAAAATAAAGAAAGAACTAATGGCATTAGCACACGAAAAAGGATTGCTTTTAAATGAGTATTTGAATATTCTATTATTGAATAAAATACCATAAAATGTATGCCAAGACATAAAGGTGGATCAAACCAACTAACCTTTACGGTAAAGGATAATGACGTTCTCTAAAAAATAGAATACTACTTTTTATTATTGTTTCATTGAAAGACCAAACCAAATAACACCAAAACCACCAATCATCGTTAATACTGCGATTGATTTTAAGAAAATTATATTTTTCATAGTCCAAAAATAATTTAAACAGCAGAAAAACAAAAATAAATCCTACCGCATTGAATTTATAATAACATTCCTGCGAGACATGCCTATAAAGCGAGTCTGGCTGTTTTATACTAGTTACATTCCGTTAAGAACACAGGATAAGTTAATCCAAAGCTTATCAATACAAAGCGTACATTAGTTGTATAAAAAAAGCCCCCATTCCTGAGAGCCTTAGTGAAGCACGAGAGATTCGAACTCCCAATCGCTACATTCGTAGTGTAGTGCATTATCCAGTTATGCTAGTGCTCCATTAATATTTACTTTTTGTCTTTAATTTTGTCTTCAGTTATTCACTCTTTCCTTTATTAAAAGTACTCAGCAGCTCTTTACCGTGTGAGCAGTTATCAAGTGCTCTATTCAGTTATACCAAGAGTACTATGCATTGATTATCAATAAGTTAAGGGTGCTTAAACCTTATGTTAATATCAGAAGTACTCAAAAAAGTGCCCAAACGATATCTTTTCTTCCTTATTGGTTGGCAAATATAACACCCTTTTTAGGAAATCCTATAGAATTTTAGATTGTCTTTAAAAGCCAATAAATGGATATAGTATTGCTCCCATATCTATATTAGTGTGGTTGGCAGAATAAAGGATTTTATTTTTATAATATCTTAAACTATTTGATAGAATTCAATTAGTTTAATGGGTCGATATCTAAAATTCTTCCCTGTATTATTTGTCCATAGTTATAGGAAAAGAATAGTAAAAAAAATAGTTATAATAATTTTTTCATTTTGAATTGATTTATGATTAATAAATTCAAACTTAAAGATATTTGTAGAAAATCACAAATCCCCAAACTTATTGACTAGGACGTTACTAGGGAAAAGAAAGTTCTCTGAAGTATGTACTGCTAAAATTACATAAGAAGAAAATTATAATGAGTCTTTCGATAAAATTATGGAACTGGTCTCTTGGGCTAAATAATTATCATACCAAAAAAGGATCCTGAGGTTATTAAAATTAATTTTTACCACTAAAAACAAAAAAGATTTATGATATTAGAAGAATACATAAAAGATAATAAAAGAACTGATTTTCTTGTTCTTGATTTTTTTTTATTCTAAAATACCTGAAAGATTTTTTCTAAAAAAAATAATTATATAATTTTAAATTTTTAATCGTTTGAATATAGCAGGATTCTTTGCTCCTTTTTGTTTGAATTCAACGCTATCTTGACTGATTATTTTAAAAACATTTAAAGTCCCTTCGCCTACAAACTCCCATGTAATTTTCTGAGTCTCTCCATCGCGTTTTAAAACAAGATATTCCAAGGCTGGAATAAAAGGTGTGTCTTTTGTAGTCAGATAGGCTTTCATATTCAAAAATTCAATACAAATCTCTCCTCCTGAAACTTCAGTTTCACCACACCATTTTCCTCCGATAAGAAAGTTTGGATCTATTTCGGATTCCGAATTAGCATTACAACTCAATAATAGAAAAATGAGAAGTGACAATGAAATATTTTTCATTAATAATAATTTAAAAATCAAATATAATAAATACTATAATGAATCAAAGATTTTTTTTTTAAGTAAGGTAAGAGTAATAATATTACTTATACTGAGCGTTGAATAATAAATGTTTTTACACGAAAAAAGTATTGGCGTCAAACCTATTTAATTAAAATGAGCGATAATTACCACTTAAAAATGCATTGGCTTCTTCTTCTTTAAAACGAGTTTTTTCATTATCCCAATGAAGTGTTTTCTTAGGAAAACGGCCTGCTATAACTCCTAATAAAATTGTTTCTGTAAGCCTTGCTGAATATGAAAAAGGTGCTGAAGCTTTGTCAGTTCCAAGACAGGCATCTACAAATTGATGATAATGCTTGGGAGCATCGCGCTCATAGTCATTTTTACTATTCCCTAAACTATTATATGGATCAAATGCTGAAACATCTATTTCCTTGTATTCACCATCTATAATTAAGCGTGGCAATTCCATGAAATGAGGTAATAATAAACGCCCTTTTTCGCCAATGAACATAGCCCCTTGTAATGGAAGTTTATCTTTCTTAGGAAGCTTTAAATCTTTGTGTTTTTTTGGAGCGCCAGGACCGTCAGACCATATCCAAGTAAGAGTATCGTCTGTAAAATTAGTTCCAGGAAAAGTATAAGTGACATTATTGTTTTCCGGGAAACCAAAACCATTTGGTTTACGGCAATTATTTGTTATTGTCAATGGCACGTCAAGCGCAAGTGCATTATATGGTGTATCAAAAATATGAACTCCCATATCCCCTAAAGTTCCACAGCCATAGTCAACAAGTTTTCGCCAATTTCCGGGATGGTAAACTGTCTCTTTATATGGTCGCTCTGGAGAAGTCCCTAACCATAAATCCCAATCTAAATGTTCAGGAACTAAATCTTCACCTTTTGGTTCTGGTCCATCGTAACCCCAGTTTTTTGGAGACCATGCCCGCACAGTATGCACTTTTCCAATTATACCTGATTGAATTAGAAGAGTCGCTAATTTATAATCATAAAAGGAATGTACCTGAATACCCATTTGGGTGACAAGATTTTTCTCTTCAGCAATTTTACGCATTTCACGTGCTTCAGAAACAAAATGTGTTAAAGGTTTTTGACAGTATACTGGCTTATCCATTTTCATCGCCATCATTGAAACTGGAGCATGGGTATGATCTGGTGTAGAAACAACTACAGCATCTATATCTTCTCTCATCTCTGTTAAAAGAGTTCTATAATCAGTATAGGTTTTTGCGCCAGGATGAAGAGCTTTTGCAGCGTCCAGGTTTTTAGAATCTACATCACAAAGTGCCACAACATCCACTAAAGCATGTGAAGAAATTGATGCTAAGTCAGCAGCTCCCATTCCACCTACTCCAACGTGAGCAGTTCTTAGACGTTTATTGTCTTTAGTTAATGCGAATAACGAATTCGGAAATAATGCTGTTGATGCCAATGCTGCTGAAGTTTTTAAAAAATCTCTTTTTTTCATAAACTGATAATTATAATTTTTTTATTTTGATATTTCTAAACCATAAATCACTTCCATGATCTTGGAATCCAATAAAACCTGATCTAAATTTACCATAATCTGGTAAATTATCCCATTTACCAGAATTCTTTTTTTTATACCATTCTTCAGACCAGGGAACAAATGATAGTACTTCTTTGCCATTAAGCCAGTATTCTACTTTCTCCTGAGTGAAAATAATTCTTGAATTGTTCCATTCACCGGCAGGATTTAATTCTTTTTTTGAAGGGTCTGCTGGAAACATTGCATAATCAGAAGCTGTTTGTTGAAGTGGATGAAGTTTCGAAGGATTTTCAAAACCAACACTCATATTATAATCAACTAAATCATGAATTAAAGCATAATTCTCATCATCTATAAGTTGGTATTCTGGTGCTACTTCTTGAGCCCCTCCATACCCTTCTCTAATGTGATACAAAATCCCACTATTACCTCCCATTGGAATTTTCCATTCTACATACAATTCAAAATCATCAAAGGCTTCTGCTCCATAAATTATATCTCTACTGCCTTTATAGTCATAATCTTCTTCTAAAATTTGTGTGGTATTAAAAGTTAATATATTGCCAATGATCTTCCATCCAGGAGGCATGGAATCACCATTGTATGCACGCCACCCATCAGTGGAAGAACCATCAAAAACATAGTCCCAGTACTCCACTGGTTTTGTGTTAAATTGACAACCAACTAAAGAAAAAATAATTATTAAATAAAAAATAGCTTTAATCACAGTGAATTTTTGTGTATTTAAAATTCAAAACTAAGGAATTATTATATTGAATTTTAGAAAAAAAAGTGTTTTATTCATTATTAAAAGAAAGAAATTTTATTCATTTATTTATCATTAAATATATATAATGTTTTATATTTGTCATGCAAATAAATCAATTATGAAATTAATTAAATTGTCATTATTACTATTTAT
>Ga0209830_10002494_pt1 | contig 14809 bp, 13 predicted proteins | sample ArcticOcean_MG_C_12_FD_187439 | JGI IMG/M metagenome (GOLD analysis project Ga0209830, IMG submission 187439) | Marine microbial communities from western Arctic Ocean - ArcticOcean_MG_CB8_130 (SPAdes) (version 2) | ecosystem: Environmental > Aquatic > Marine > Oceanic | place: Arctic Ocean...
TCAGGACCCCATTGTGTCTCTGGGGCTAATATTATATTTAAATTAGAGTTAAATTTATCTAATACGATTAAGGCTATGTTTTTTATATTTTCATAATTATTGATACCTATATTTTCTTTTAATATAGGTAAATTTTTAAGCTCATTTTTTGCTGAAAAAATTTCAAACATTTCAATCGTTGGCAGTGAATTAATACCAATAGCATCCATAAAATATCTATTAGCTTGAAAATGCTTAACATCTGTTAAATCTTTTTTAATCCAAATTAGCCCTAGAACAACTTTGACTAAATCAGATTTTAATAATTTTTTTTCTTCAGTGAAATTATTTTGATTATTATCTTGCAGCCAATCAAGGTAATAATTTAAAATTTTAGTTAAATCTAAATATGATTTTATTGGTGTGCTTTTCATGGGTAAAGTATTAAGAATTCGTTAATTCAATATTACGTTTATATGGCAGTGGCATTTTAATTTGTTTTGCAGGAATTATTTGTGGGTCATGAAGCGCCCTTCCTGGGCAAAAATCACAGGCTTTAAGGCTAACCTTATCATCCAAAAGACTTTTAATTGCTTTTCGATTGGCAATTGGGTCTGTATGCTTTGTTAAATCAATATAATCTTCTTTTTCGTCACATACGCCCAGCCTTGTTATTTGGGCTGAAAAAGGACAGCGATGTAATTCATTTTTTGATAATGTAATAAGGTTTTTACAGCAACACTCATCAAATACCCTTTGATTTTCTTCTATTGTCCTATTAAAATTTTCTATGCGTCCGCAATCTGTCCAATTTTCTGGCGGATGTCGTCGGTAATCAATCTTATTGTCGATACAAAGTTGCTCAAGCTTGTCTGTAGTTCTTACAAATCTAGACAATTTTTTTGTATATTCATCTTCAGATTTTTCACCAGATCTAGAGTAGTCAGTAATATTCATAAGAACTTTTTTATGTCTTAAGCATTCAATTTGATTTTCTCTTGGGATCACATTTCCGTTAGTATAAATAACAATTCTTTTTACTTTTGGTTCTGATATTAGCTTCTCAACTACATTATGAATATTCTTATTAACAAATGGTTCTCCGCCAATAACTCTAAATTCAAATATTTGGTCAGAGTATAAGCAAAGTAATTCAATTGCTTTATTCATTTCATCAATTTCATAACTTTCTGGTTTTTCGAAAAACTGCATTAAGTTAGAGCAATCAACACATTTCATTGTGCATTTTTCAGTTACAACAATATCAACACTTCTCATAAAGAGTTTTTTAGGGTCTAAATATCCATCATGGCATTCAATTGTGCTTGAAATTGCAAATTCAACGAATCCTTTATCTTTATCTTCATTGTTATAAGGTTCGTAGTGATTCTTAAACTCACTATAATCAAAACCTTTAAGAATTATGCCGCCTGGATGTAAGTTACTTTCAAAATATCCATAATCAACTAGATGCTGTTTAATATCTATAATATCTGCTGAGGATATTAAAAAAATTGCTTCTGGATGTCTATTTTTAATGTCATTCGTATGAATAATCTCTAGACCATTCAAAGCGCTGCCTTTTTTCTTAATATTATTATCGCAAAACGATTCGACTTGAATTCCAGCATCCTTGCATGCCAATAGCAAAACCTGACCAGAGACTCCAGCCCCATAAATTACTATCGGTTCTTTTACGATGCTTAACTTCTCAATTAATTCTTCTTTTGTCAGGTTTGCTAATAATTTCATCTTACAATTATAACAAAAAATTAAGTTTTTAATTGACTGTTATTTACCTTATACCTCAAACTCCCCCTTATCTTACAAGCATAAAAAAGGAGTAAAGGCTGTCTTATTTTTATAAGAAATGGAATTATTTTACTATCTTCACTCAGTGGAGCGTAATGATGAAGGCTATTCTGGAGCATTTTATCGCTAATACAATCACGAATTAAATTGAGTATTACTTTATTATTACTTCTATTTGACTGAAAACCAAGGCGTATCAACTGAATGATTGTGTAACAAACATATGCATGTGAAATATTATGCTTTATATTCTGATTAATTTTCATCTTATCTAAATAAATACCCAAACTGTTAAGAGCTTGCTTAAATCCGAAAAACCTACCTGGATCTTTTGGAAGCCTCATACTAGCTGATAAAGAAATATTGTTAATTGTGTGATTCATAATATTTTTTTTCACAAAAGAAACCTTATTAACCCAAGCTAAATATCTAAAATTAAAATCAACATCCTCAAAAGTCCATAACTTCTCATTGAAAAATAATTTATGTTCCTTAATTATCGAGGCCTTAAATAAACGACCCCATGAGTATGAAAACAATGGGTACTTATTGGGTCTTCGTAAATAAAGACTAATATAATCATTAATTTTGGATTTGTTAAGTGTTACTGTTCTAGAAAATTTTAATGTATGTTTTGATTTAATTTTTGCATCATTTATTGAGTCGTTAGAGATTAAAAAATCTCCAATAGATAAATCTACATTGGGAATTTTAATTTTATCAAGTAAATACTCTAAGGTATTTTTTTTTAAATAGTCATCAGAATCTAAGAAAAAAATAAATTTCCCAATTGAGTTTTTAATTCCAGTGTTACGCGCAGCAGCAGGCCCCCTATTTTTTGATTTAATTACTTTAATTCTTCCATCAGTCGATGCATAGAAGTCAGCAATTTGAGCAGATGTATCATCTGATCCATCATCAATTATAATTAATTCAAGATTAATATACTTCTGATTTTTAACACTTTGAATGCAGCGAGCTATTCTTTTTTCATCGTTAAAAACAGGGACAATTACACTGATAGTATTTTTTTTAATAAATTTATTTTTTTTATTGTTAGGTAAATTCACAAGTGTATTTTCGTTAATTTAAATATGCCTTTAAAAGTGGGTTTGATTACATCTTATGTTTAACGTTAAGAATATATTAAAACATATATGTATGCTAGAATTTGTAGCAATTACAATACAATTATAATTCAAAAATCATGGCTAATTATGACTGACACACTTCAAATTTTAGCAGACCAAGAAGCTTTATCTTTAGTTGAAAAAAATAAACGTAAGGATCAAAGCATACACCGCCCAAGAGTTCATGAAAAAATTCAACAATATTTTAAAAATATGCTCGATGGTGAGATTAGCCCGATTTTAAGAATAAAAATAAATCGTTCATTATGTAATTTTCATTGCATGCACTGTTGCGAAGAACCCTACATGACTCGTGATATTAAAAAAGAAACTGGTGTTAAATTAGATCCTAGACACCAGATGGATCTTGACGATTATAGGGAGCTATCTAGACAGGCGGACGAAGCCGGAATATTTAGATTTGTTCTAACCGGGGGAGAAGCTCTTTTAGACTCAAGTATTGACCAGCTTATTGCAGCTATAGACCCAAAAAAACATTTAATTATTTTAGACACTAACGGCTGGACTTTTGATGAAGAGAAAGCAAAATGGTTTGCTGGGCTCGGTGGGTATAAAGTTCAGATATCATTAGATAGTATGATTGAAGCAGAGCACGATGAATTTAGGGGAAAGCCAGGCTCTTATGCAAGAGTTTTAACCGCTCTGAAGGCTTCAAAATCTGCAAACCTAGAACTGCTTATATCAACATGCATTATTAAGGATCGTGTTTTCTCTGAAGAATTTGAGATGCTCTGTAGTTACTGTAAGGATGAGGATATACCTCTTTACGTAACACTAGCAAAACCTGTTGGAACAGCTAGGGAGCAAGATACCTGGGTTTGTACTAAAAAAGACGTAGACCAGTTAAAATATTTAGAAGACAAATATGATATTTTTACCCATATGAGCCCTTCGTACGGTCAACCTGGAAGATGTATTACGGTAAAAGGAATCAATACAGTTAACCATGATGGAGAAATTGTTCCATGTCCTTATATGGACCTCTCTATCGGCAATATTGTTAAAGAGCCTCTTAAAGATGTGCTTAGCAGGGGGATGATGAATAGTTGGCTTGGGCCCTATAGGGATGAATGCATAATTGGTGAACATATGGACTTTATTCGCTTCCATAACCAATCAGTTGCTGACTACCAAAAAAATGTAAGCCACTTACTTCCAGTGACATACGAACATGGCTTTGGTAAAACTCCTGAGATTGATAACAATGATAATCCTCCCAGCCCGCCAGAAATTTTAGCAAAAGATAGAAGAGCTATCTTTGCTATAAAATCAATTTAATTAGGAGATATTCTTGAAACTGTTTGATGACCATGGTCGTCGTTTGCCAACTGCAAACGATAGGGTTTTTCGTGAGAAGCCAAGTTTTTACTACAAAATAAACCAACCAAATTTTGATTTTAATTTAATACTAGAAAGAACAAAAAAAAATTTAATGGTTATAGATAATTTTTCTGCTGCTGATTTTGAATCAAAGGCTAACTTATTACTTGAAAAATTAAAAACCAATGAAGAATTTTCATTACTAACTAATGGAGTTCACATCCCTTTTATTTACCGTAATACTTCCAAAGGAGTTGATTTAGGGAAAAATCTAGAAGAAACAATTCTTCCAGCTCTAAAGAAATCGTTTACTGAAAAATTTCCAGAGGCACATTTTAAAGCTGTTCTCCAAAGCAACTCCGAATTACAGGGTAATATTAAAGTTCATCCGGAGTCACGCTACGATCAATTTTTAGATGATAGCAGTGAGGGTGTTATAGGCTGGTTTTTCCCACAAGCATTTCAGGAATTTGATATAGACTCACAAAGAAATCAAATGTCAAAACTTCAAGAAATAAATGATGTAAAAATGTGTTTAAGTGGAGGGATGGACATAGGGGCTGCAGTCATCGGATCGCCTGAGTTGCTTATAAATAAAGATTATTACTCGCCAATTCTATGTATGTCCTCATTTGTCCATCGTGATGAGAGGTTGGTTCTACTACTCAAAGCCTATGGCCCACATTTGGAATTTTGGTGTATGACACAAATGCTATCCAAAACAACTAAGCAAGTTTCTGAGCAATGGGCAGGTGGTATAACTATATTTTCTAAATTTTAGGGTAATATTCATCAAAGTTATTCTTTAAAATCATCAAGGAATTCAGTAATTACCTCATGAAGTCTTTCAAACATACTGTTTGTTAATCCGTGATGAAGTGGTAATAAAACACCTCTCTCCATTACAGCATCAGCATTTGGATAGCCATTTTCTACAGTCTTATGTGCAATATCTTTCATCATTGGTTGTCTTATAATATTCCCTGTAAATACTACCCTTGTCTGTATATTTCTTTTTTCTAAATATATTTGAAATTCTTTTCTACTAAAAGGTGCACTTTTATTAATAAGAATTGGGAATGCTAACCAAGCTGTATTTATATTATCTGTTTCTATTGGGTTACTAAAATACTGCTTAAATTGATTGAAAAAATTACATTGCCTTTTAAAGTTATCCTTTCTAACTTCAATATTTTGTTGTAATTTTTTTAATTGCTCAAGTCCAAAAGCTGCCCCAATTTCACTTCCTTCAACATTATAACCAACTGCTTCAAAAACGAACTTTGCATCATAATCGACCCCATCTAGATTGACGTCAAACCTATTTTCAATGGCTTCACTTTTTTCATCAAACAATGAAGAGCTTCTCCCCCAAGACCTCAATAATTTAGCTTTCTCAGCTATCTTTTTATCATTTAACATTAGCGCCCCGCCATTACCGGCACAATTTATTATATGTGACCCATAGAAGCTAGTAATTGACATATTTGAATATGAACCTGAACTTTTACCATTAATTGTGGCGCCTAAGGTGTCTGCGGAATCCTCAATAACAATAAGGTTATATTTATCAGCAATCTTTTTAATTTCAGGCCAATCACAAAGATTACCCATCAAGTTTGGAGCTAAAATTGCGACAGTCTTGTTGCTAATAACTTTTTCAATTTCATTTGCGTCAATACAGTATGTAAGTGGCTCAACATCAACAAAAACTGGGATTAGGTTATTTTTAATTAAGCACCCAACAGATGTCCCAAAGGTAAGAGCAGGAGTAATAACCTCCCCTCCTTTTGGAAAAGAAAATGCCTCTACCCCAATAAATAAAGCTGATGACCCAGAATTAACATACAAACATTCATTTTTATTGAATAACCCAGCAATTTCTTTCTCAAACTTTCTTGAATAGTTACCCATTTGTGTCGACTCATTAAGACACTTAACAACTGCATCTATTTCTTCTTGACCATAGACAGTTTGAGCATAAGAGATTTTTTCCATAATTTATCTTTCTATATTGATTCGAATTGTTTAATTTGATCTACACTAAATGTGTGCATATCAAGATTATCTGAATAAAAATTTTTATACCAAGAAGCTGTCATTGAGATTGATTGCTCAATTGAAAGCTTTGGCTCCCACTTTAATTTTTTAATAGATTTAGAACAATCTAATTTAAGATAACCTGCCTCGTAAGGTAAGTTATTTTTAAATTCTATTTCGAAATTTTCACCACCTCCATATTCTTTGTCAAACTTAGAAATAAGCCACTGAACAGATTTATCATCTTGGTTATCTGGTCCAAAATTCCATGATTCTGCATACTTAGATCCTTCTGTAAATAAATTTTCTGCTAATCTCAGATATCCACTTAATGGCTCAAGAACAAACTGCCAAGGCCTAATTGATTCTGGGTTTCTTATAGTCAATTTTTGTTTTTGATTAATTTTTTTTATAAAATCGGGAATAATTCTGTTCTCAGCCCAGTCGCCGCCGCCAATCACATTTCCAGCTCTAGCTGTTGCAATAGCAACACTGTCTTTGAAATAAGAAGATCTATAAGCAGCTGTAATTAATTCAGAACAGGCTTTACTGGAGCTATATGGATCATACCCACCCAAAGGGTCACTTTCATTAAAAGCTTTCAAGTTTTCATCATTTGCATAGCACTTATCGCTTGTAACATTAATAAAAGCTTTTACTGAGGGTGCATCCCTTATTGCATTTAGAATATTTACAGTACCCATTAAATTTGTTTCGTATGTTTCAACAGGATTTTCATATGACTGTAAGACAATTGCCTGAGATGCTAAATGAAAAACTATATCAGGTTGAGCGTCAAGAATTGTTTTTTTTAGTTTTTCCCCGTCTCTTATATCGCCAATAACTGAATTAATTTTTTTATCGATTAAACAAGATTTAAATAAACTTGGGTTAGTTTCAGGTTTTAATGAGTAGCCTGTTACCCTTGCACCTGATTCAGCCAACCAAATTGATAGCCAGCTCCCCTTAAACCCAGTATGCCCGGTTATAAGAACCTTTTTTCCCTTCCAAAAAATTTTATTCATTTTAATTTTTTTTGATATTAACTATTTTTATCATTGTCTTTCCAAACTTTCCATGGAGGTTTACCAGAGTCCCATAATTCTTGTAAGTAATTTCTTTCTCTTAAGGTATCCATAGGCTGCCAGAAACCCTCATGCTTAAATGCTTTTAATTGATTATTTTTTGCTAAACTTTCTAGCGGCTCTCTTTCCCAAAATGTATTGTCATCTTTTATAAGATCAATTACTTTTTCAGAAAGCACAAAAAAACCACCATTAATATATCCACCATCACCTTTAGGTTTTTCCAAAAATTTGTTTACTAAGTTATCACCATTTATAGATAGTGCTCCATATCTTCCAGGAGGAATTGCGGCTGTTATGGTAGCCAAAAGTTTATGTTTTTTATGGTATTCAACTAAATCAGAGATATTAACATTTGATAATCCATCACCATAAGTCATACAGAAAGTTTCATCTTTATCTAAGTATCTTTTTATTTTTGCAATCCTTCCACCAGTCTCTGTTTTGTCACCTGTATTAACTAAAGTAATTTTCCATGGTTCAGTTTTACTTTTATGATACGTGGTTTGATTTGATGATAAATCAAAAGTAACATCAGAAGTTTGAAGGTAATAATTTGAAAAATATTCTTTAATTAAATAACCCTTGTATCCACAACAAATAATAAAGTCATTAATTCCATAGTATGAATACATCTTCATAACATGCCAAAGAATCGGAAGCCCACCAATTTCCACCATTGGCTTTGGTTTGTAAATTGTTTCTTCAGAAATTCTTGTTCCTAAACCACCTGCAAGTAGAACGACTTTCATTTTGACACCCTCTAAATTAATCTTTATTTAAAAATCATACTATATTTATTAACAATAAATACCTTTGGTTATATATATTTTTTATTTGATAGGTTCAATATTGGATTTAAAGCTTATTGGGTAATTGGAATCTCGAATAAAGTCAGGTACAACCTGACTTTAGGACCCAATGTCGCCAACAAAACAGGAGATTAAAAATGAAGTCATGAAGTCATGAAGTCATTAAATCAATATAGCCCAATAATTAACTGACTCAATGAGTTCCATTGTTTTATCACCCTATATGTATTAATATTATCTTAAAACATCCTATGATTTACTATGGTGTATTAAACTTACTAATATCTTATACAAAAGTGATAACGAGAATCAACCCTGGACTCATGATTGAAGTGAACTAAGGTTTAATTTGTTTGTCATAAAAATAAATAATTAAATCAAAATGGAGTATTTAGATTGGTTTTGCAGAAAATTCAATTTCTAATAAAGAATAATAAAGATGAAATTAACAAGTTAAAAAAAGTTAATTCACTGCTTGGGACCCTATGGGCTATTATTACGCTGGGGGTAACTATTTTACTCCTAGGATTATTTTCTAACATTCTTAATAATAATATAGAGCTATTTGTAATTCTCTACCCTTTAATTGCCATCATAATTGCAGGAAGACAAGGTTCTTTTCTTCAAATAGTCCATGAAGGCGCGCATTCACTTATACATTCAAATAAAAAATTTAATGATTTCATTGGTAATTTTGTGGGAGGTTTTATTGGAATCTCAATGAATGCTTATAGGTTTACTCACGGCAATCATCATATGCATACAAACACTAAAGAAGATGATCCTGATGACCTATCAAAATATTCAACCACAAATATTAAGAATAAGGAAGTATGGTTTTTATTCCTGAAAGATCTATTTGGTATTTCATTCTTAATAAGAGCAAGAAATTTGGTAATAAAAAATGACAAATCTACTGTCATTAAAAGAAATAATTTTTTGACATATATATTTTGTCAGATTCTTATTTTGTTATTTTTTAGTATAAGCATTGTTGATTATGTATTATTGTGGATCATACCTCTATTGACGGTAAACATGGTTCTAATGAGAATTCGAGGTATCGCAGAACATGGGCTACCTAATCAATTACAATTATCTATAAAAAAAGGCATCAATGGCTCATTATTAACTAGGTCGTTAAATTCCGATGCGTCTAACTCAAATATAACTGTTAAAATCTTGGAGTTAATATCCTTCGGTTCGCTAAGTGTTAACTACCATTTAGAACATCATTTAATACCGAATATACCCCATTACAATTTAAAAAAATTACACAAACTATTGAAGCTATATGAAATACCAGGCCATAGAATTAATTACCAATCAGGATACTTATCATCCTTGTGGGTATCTAGATGATGCCTAAGGAATGTATAGTAATTACTGCTACTTCAAAAGGAATTGGCCAGGAATTAAAAGATCAGCTATCTAAAAATTTTTTTATCATATCAATCAATAGATATGAGAAGGAAGAAAAAACACCGAAAACTATCAGGGACATTCATGGAGTTACTATTCGTGGCGATATTAACGAGGTCGAACTATGGACGACGCTCAAGAGTTACGTAAAAGATAATAATTTAAACGTAAATAAATTATTTTTTAATGCCGGAGTAGCTTTTTTGGAAAAAAATATAAACTCAACCGTTGAGTCTTTTCGAGATTGTTTTAATGTTAATTTTAATTCAGTAATTCGTGCAGTTGATATTCTTGGAATTCATTTCTCTAAAAAATTTATTTACCTTTCATCTATGAACACCATATATCCAAACAGAAATAATATAGCCTATGCGCTTTCGAAAAAATCAACAGAAATTTTTATGTCCTCCTTAAATAAGTTTGAAAAAAATAAATTTTTAGTAATTACGCTTGGCCCTGTTAACACTTTAATGTTAAATAAAACCTCTGAGAGTAATGGGATATTTAAAAATTTTATCTTAGGTTTAGTAACGCTTGAAATAAAGGACTGTGTAAATTACATTTTAAAAAATTTAGACTCAACTAAGACCAATCTAATTTATCCAAAATCTGTTTATGTTCTTTTTATATTTTTAAAGTGCGTGCGAAAATTTTCTTTTCGATCGACTTCTTTTAATACCCCCCTCTAATTTGATGGATAGGGTGCATGATTTTCCTGGATTTAAAGATGATGTAGAAGTTGGATCTATTTTTCAAGACCGTGTTGAAGAACTTGAGGCGGGTCTTCATAACTCTAACCAATATGTTATAACTCAACCATTTCAAAATGACTTTTTGTGGCCTTACAATCAGGACATACCCAGTCTTCAGGAATTTCTTCCCATTTAGTCCCCGGGAGTAATCCTTCTGATGGAATCCCTAATGATTCATCATAAATAAATCCGCAAATAAGACACTGCCAAACCTTCATAATTTACCTCTTAAATTTTAAAGTAAGGTGACTTTATTATCATAAATAATAGTAGCAGAGATAAATAAAGAAAATATTCTATAAATTCAAACCCCAGAAATTAAAAGTTATTTTACAGCAAGGCAGTAGTATTGAGCCCCAAGAGGTATAGCTGAAAGGTAATCCTCAAATCTAAGTAATGAAGAAAGAAATTTAGGGAAATAAACTCTGTATCTAGTAGAAATATTCATAAAGCCAGTCTCCTTCAATAGTAATCTAAGCCTTCTTGATGAAATAATTGAACCGTCCTTATCAGCATCATCGGTTCTAAAAATAAATTGTGTTAGAGGGTTTATAGGGTTGTGCTCATAAATTAATAATATGCCGCCAGGCTTTAGATTTGCGTAGAGCTGTTTAAGCCAATAAATACGTTCGATTGGATCGATGTGATGAAATACACACGAGCTGAAGATAATATCATAGGTAGGTTTTGTAAAAAAAATATTTTTTTGTATATGCGATGAATAAATATTCTTCTTTGATTTTGTTATTTCATTAGCTAATTTAACACTTTTTGATGATACATCAAAACCAAAAATATTGGCCATTGGAAACAATTCACTAATGAGTGGCAATGAGTTTCCAACACCGCATCCAAAATCCATAATTTTTTTTGGGTCACAAACATTATGCAGCATACATTCCCGGTCAAGATCCTTAATTTTGTATCTATTGAAGTAATCTAAAGGAAAACCTGTTATATATCCTGCACGCTTATTATAGAGTGAGGCATAACTTGCTGCATATTTGTCAAATTGTTCCATAATATCTACCTTAAGAGTAATTTACTATATTATTAGAGCAGATTTAGGGCAAAATAAATTTTAGAACATTGTAAGTGCTTCATATCAAATAAGACAACATAAGACCGTATAGATCTTGCTTACCTCCACCAATTTAGAATCTAAATAGATGCTAAACAGTTCGATTATTACCCCACTCTTCTCTTAATCCTGTTTACCAATAGTTTTGCATAGCCCCTGTCTCTGTTTTGTCTCCTGTATTAACTAAAGTAATTTTCCCGAGTTCAGTTTAACTTTTATGATACATGATTTAATTTAATTGGTGATAAATCAAAAGTTACATCCTTTGATTATATATATTTTTTATTTGATAGGTTCAATATTGGATTTAAAGCTTGTTGGTAAATACATTCTCCATTTACCTAGCTGATCAGCAAGTAAATAATTATCATCAATTATTTTCATGAGAGGATGGTATTTAGTTTGGCCAGTGAAATCAATGAAAACTTTATGAGATATATTATTTGCTAACGATTGATTTAATATATTAAAATCACTTTGAAAAATCACCTCAGTTGATCCTGGTATTGAAAATGGTGAAGAAGTTTTTGTTTCAAGGTGTAATGTTGCGTCAGGGCCTGGGATCCAGCCATAATCTTGGTCAGCAACCAATATAACAATCTGTTCATTTGGTCTAGTATTAGATTTTATCAATTCAATACCATCAGATAGAAATTTATTACTTAGTGTATTGTTGAAAGTATCGTGAGCCCTATTAGCTAAAATATTAACAAGTCTAGTTGGCTGAAGCATTTGCACAAAAATAGTCACCAAAACAAAAGAGATTATTATTACCGATAAGAAGTTTTTAATTCTAAATAAATTTACTCTGCTGCTATCAAGAAGTTTACTCAAATAAATGGCTAGCAATATAAAACACGGATATGAAACAGGTAAAAGATTAAAGTCATGTGTCCTATTTAAATAATACGAAGAAATACCAATCCCAAAAATTGCAACAAAGAAAGCTATTCTATCTTTAACAATTTTTTTATTGAGTAAAATTGAATTTAATCCATTATAAATTCCATATAAATACACTAAAAAAACTAAATTCCAAGTATGGAAAATTGGTATTGGCATACTTCCAAACCCTGTCATTCCATATAATTTTGGAAACTTAAGAAACAAACTCCAATTTGGAAAACTGTTTGATTCAAGAAAAATTACAATGGAAAATAAGAAAAAAGTTAGGGCTAGTATCAAAACAGTAATAATTGAATGCTTAATAAATGATAAAGCATAACTTCTCAAATGATTATCTGCTATTTTTTCGTATAAAATATAGATATAAAAAGAAAGGAAACAAATAATGCCACTGTCAAAATTCCATAATATAGAGAGAGATGATAAAAAAATAATAAATAAATATAAGATTTTTTTTGGATTTAAAATGTAGGTAAAAACCAAAAACAAAATTAAGGCAGGAAATATCATCCTGATTGGATTAATTGCATATCTGAGATCAAACCATCCACCATCAAGAAATGAGTAGAAATAGCTAAAGTACATAATTGCAAAAAAAGAAAAAATTACGACAAAATTATTTTTAATAATTTTACGTAACCCAAAAAATATAAAGCTATAACTTGCTACAGTTAGTGCAGACATAGTTATAGAAAAATTCAATACATTCAAATTTATTAATTTAAAAAATGGATATAAAAAATGTGGGTAAAGACCATATTGAGCTGTAAAATCAACTAATAATGCTCTACCCTGTTGAACCTGAGATACTGAATAAAGGACTGCGGCAATATTTTGCTCAGTACCTAAATAAGTTTCCGCATTGCATATTGACAAAAGAAACATAATTAATAAAAAAAACAAAACTAATAAATAGAAACCATAATTTATAAATTTATTAAATTTCTTAGTTATGCCATTAAAAATAAAGTATGTGATTAATGGAAAAATAAATAAGGTTATAAAAAATCTTAATTCACCAGTCATTTTATTAAAAAAAACTCTTATTCCATACTTAAGTCTAGGTGGCCAATTATTAGGGTCTTCAAATTTAAAGGAAAAATAGAATAAAAAAGCCAAAAGCGAAAACCACAGAGCAACATTAAAATAATGCATAAAATCAGTAATTAAAAATCGACTGAAGGCCTTTGAAGAAAATACTTTAATACAACAAAAGATGAGTAGTGGAATACAAATAATTGATATGAGAATCTGGAAGTGTTCGACTGGTTCTGGCCATATCCATGGTTGGTAAAATTCAACAACTAGCTGTTTTGCTTGTATTGCAATAGCTTCACTATTATTTGGATAAATTGAGTAAATAACAAAATTTATTAATATTAAAATAATGATTGTAGATAATAAGCTAAGGCTTAATCTAAGGAAATTTTCTTTCTCTTCTTTATCTGTTTCAAATAAATTTAAAAAGAATAATTTAATAGTCGTTAATGAGTTAAACATGAAATTATTGTACCCTTTCTTAATACAAATTTAGCTGATAAAAAAATTTACATAAACTTAACCAGGTCAGAGTAATGCAAAACAATTTACTTATAATATTACCCAGGCTTTGAATAATCTGGATATCAGCGCACTCTTATAATTCTTGAAAGATAAATATAAATTTTATTTATTCTTAATTTCATACAAAATAGCTTGCTGCCAACCATAGTGCTTGTCAGATCTTTTAAAATGAAATACTTGACTATAAAGACCACTTTTTTCTATCGCTTTTTTTAAATCTTTCATAATAGGCCTGTCATCTCTTTGTGAACATAAAATTATATCTGGCGAACTTATTTTTAATTTTTTTATAAATATATCATCATTAAAATCTAAATCAAAGTACAACTCTGCCATATCTTGAAATCCTCGGCTGGGTGGAAGGAGTCCAGTTAATGGGTAGATGACATGCATTAACCCACTAGATGCCAATGTACTATCCATTGAATAGTTCTCATTAATTTTAGCCGCTATAGTTAAATATTGTGAATATTCGTTTGCTCCAGATTCGAATTTCTTATTACGAATTTGGCCTAAATCTTTCATAACTGCTTTTATTCTTGGTATATTCGAATCGGAGTAGGAAGGATAAGCGCTATATAAAGAAGCAATTAAAAAAATTGTCATTAGATATTTAATATTTCGATTGGTATTTATTTTAGGGAGGTAAGAGCATCCAAAAGCACTTAATCCAGTCAGGCCTGGAATACATACAGAAAAATGATAAGGAAAACCGACCTTAAAGAAAGGTTCGATCAAAGGAACAAGTGCGATTAATAACCAGAATAATAACTTACCTTTTTTCTCAAATTTTATTGATAGCAAAAGAGTTAAAAATGCAGCAGATGCTATAAACCAAAATATCTTAATAGAGCCTAGAAAATTCCTTAAAAAATATTCAAATTTA